>Ga0137299_1009_pt1 | contig 47231 bp, 42 predicted proteins | sample RamsorwD2O_NANAD_FD_97185 | JGI IMG/M metagenome (GOLD analysis project Ga0137299, IMG submission 97185) | Mouse cecal microbial communities from Vienna, Austria - N-Acetylneuraminic acid amended with D2O_NANAD | ecosystem: Host-associated > Mammals > Digestive system > Large intestine > Cecum...
GAGTTCCTTCGATATTGGAATGATACAAGAGACGGCAAACATTACTGGCGCATGGCGTTTTTAAGAAGTTTAACCTTAATGTTCAAATGAATAAAAAAACACTGGAGTTATATCGGGAATATCAGTCAGGAAAGTTAGAAGTTAACGAACTGATTAGTCAACTTGCTGATTTGTGCGAAAAGGGAGAATGCAAGGTAGAAGAACTAATTGTCGCAGAAATGAAAGCCGGCATTTGTATTATACCAACTTTGGCTGACGGAGTTGAACTGGAATTGTATTTCCGAAAACATCCGGAAATGAGAGGGAAAATCTTTTTAGAATGAAGAAAAAATCCACCATTCCACCGAAGAGAACAGGACGCCCGACCAAATATACGGACGCCCTGGCGGATGAAATATGCAGACGCATTGCCGAAGGCGAAATGTTGATGCAGATTGTACGGGATGAGCACATGCCGGAACGTAAGACAGTTTATAACTGGATGAATGAGCATGACGACTTTTTACACAACGACGCGCGTGCGTGCGAGATGTCGGCGGATGCCTTGGTGGAAAAGGGCCTGGAAATACTTGACGGAAGCAGCCCCGATTGTGCGCAGATGGACAAAAATAGGGCCGAATACCGTAAATGGCTGGCCGGGAAGAGAAATGCCCGTTACGGGGAACGGCAGGCAGTGGAACTCACCGGGGCCAATGGGGGGCCTGTGGAGATGATCACGGAATGCGACGAAGACAGAATAGCTTCCGTCATGGACAGAATTGAATCCATCCGCAGAAAGAGGGCGGAAGAAGAGAATGGCGGAACGTTGTGATGACATAGTATCCCGGTGCCGTTTACGGCTGGCTGAATTCGCCGTTGCCGTGCTGGGGCTGGACCCCTACGACTGGCAGATCAACACCTATGAGGACATTAACGATTACCGGCGCACGGCCGTTGTAGCGGCTAACGGTTCAGGCAAAACTGTTTCCCTGGTAGGTCCTGTTGTACTGTGGTGGCTGTATTGCTTTCCCCGCGGACGTGTTGTTCTTACGTCCGGTTCCTGGCGGCAGTTAAAAACCCAGCTCTGGCCCGCAATCCGTGCTTACCAGTCTCATCCGGCATTCCGGGGTTGGAAATGGAACCAGATGGAAATTTTGACTCCGGAAGGAGGCTTTACCTCTATATTTTCTACCAATGATGAACAGAAGGCGGAAGGGTATCACGCGACGGCGGCAACGCCTGTCCTTTATATTGTGGATGAAGCGAAAGGCGTTCAGGACGGTATTTTTGAGGCGGCGGACCGATGCACCGTCACCCGGTATCTGTATCTTTCTTCCCCCGGTTCCGCTATGGGGAAGCATTACCGCTGCTTTCACGACGAGGCCAAAAACTGGAGGCGAACCAGGGTCACGTCATACATGTGTCCCCACATCCGTCCGGAAAAACGTGCGGAAGACCTGGAAACCTACGGAGAATCCCATCCCCTCTACCGTTCCATGCATCTTGCGGAATGGACGGAAGGGGAAGACATGCTTGTCATTACTCCGGAACAACTGCGGCATGCGATAGACCATCCTCCGGCGTTCAGACCGGGCGGACAATGGGCCGCTTTAGATTTTGCCGCCGGTCGAGATGAAAATGCCATTGCTGTACGAGAAGGAAATCTTGTCAGACTGGACCAGGCGTTTAGACAATCCAGCACGGTACAGGCCCGGCGCCGGATGGCAAACCGCCTCAAGGAACTCGGCATTGAGGCACATAATGCGTGGGGAGATTCGGACGGCCTGGGACTGCCTATCGTCCAGCAAATGGCCGAACTGGTTGAAAGCGGCGGGGACGGCTACCGTATCAAAGAGTTCCGAGGAGGATTGCCCGGGGAAGACCCGGAACATTATCTGAACACCATTTCCGAAGCGTGGATACTGGGGGCTCGCGACATCGTCAACGGAAAGATCCGCATTGATGAACTCGACCCGGTCACATTCCGCCAGATGACTACACGCCAGATGGAATGGGATCAGAAGGGCCGCCTCCGCGTCATGTCCAAAGAAGACATGCGGGGAAAGGGCTTGCATTCCCCGGACCGGGCCGATGTGATTTTCATGGCTATTTGGGCCGGCCGTTCCTCCCGTGGCATTTGGACGGAGGAAACGGATGTGTACACGCCTCCGGACACGGAAGGGTGGTATTATGACTCTTGGGCGGAAGGTCCTGTCTCTTGCGAAATTTGAAACTCATATCCAGTCCCGGTTATTTACGGATTTGAGAATTGCCGCATCATATTTTCATGAGGCAAGCCGCCAACTACAACATACACGCCACGGAATCCCTGCCGCAGTCTCTTGCGCTGCATTTTATTTCTCCATCCGGTGAGGATATGGACATCAGCGGCATGACGCTACGCGGCGCGGTAGTACAGGATGGGGTGATCATGCTGGACTGTGCCGTTACGGGGGCGAGTACGGCATTGGTGATATGGCCGAGGCTGGCCGCCGGATGCGGCGCTTATGATATTTTTCTGACCGACGCATCGGGCAAAGAATACCCCTTGTTGAAGGGAGCCGTACATGTAGTGTCTCGCGTTACGCCTCCGGATGGAACGGAAGATGCTGCGGCCGTAGCTGGTGCACTTGATGTCTCCATCCCCGAAACGGAAGACGGCTCCGTGACCATTGTGGAAAACCCGTCCATTGTGGTCGAGGAACTTGTACGACAAGCCGAAGCGGCCCGGGATGAAGCAAAGCAGCTTGTGGAAACGCTGGAAGACCAGGTGGAAAGCGGGGAATTGGTCAATGAGGCTGTAGCAAATAAATTGCCCGCCGCGCTCAAGGATGCGGGAGTGGAATTGAAAGCCGTGACCGGGCAATCCACCTTGTCCAGCGGAGATGCCGCCGACACCTGGACCATCGTGGGAGGCTATGCGATGACGTGGGGAGACGAGATACTGGCCGGGCATCTGCCCGACAGCTGCCGCCTGACGAGTATTTCAACCGTGTATTTTTTCACCGACCCCGCCCTGAATCAGTATTGCCTGCGGATTTGGCGGCTGACGGACGGAGCTTACAGCCTGATTGGCACCTCCGCCTATGTGTCCAACCTGTCCAGCGGCCAGACGGCCACGTGGGTATTTACGCCGGGCGTTATATTGCAGCGAGGAGACAAAATCATCATCCAGGTGTGCGAGGGGACGGAGATGACGCCCTACGCGCTGGGCATGCACGCTGTCCTGACCCCTTCCGTCCCTGGGCGCGGTCTGGTGACGGAGGTGGCCAACCCGCCCACGGTGAATGGCACGATGGCCCCGCTGATGACCGTGGTGGTGGACTATGACGACGGCATCACCCTGGGAGGAATGGAGCTGGCTACCGCGCGACAACTGGACAGCCTGGGGCGGGATGTGCGCCAATCTTCCGCGACCGCCGAGGCTGCGGCGCGGACGGCTGGCCAGTCCGCCGCTGCCGCGTCCATGGCTGCCAATAATGCGGCCAACTCCGCGACGGCTGCCCAGCAGGCCCTTGAGGCCATGCCGCAGGTGGATGCATCCGGCAACATGACGCTGGATGGCAATATCACCGCGGCGGGAGGCACGTTTGACGGGGCTATAAACGCCAACGGCGGCATCAATATCCCGCTTGCCGTGGGGGCGCCGACGGATACGTCAGCGGTCAACCGCCTGTATGCTGCGGGCATGGCCAGCGTGACGTGCATCCTGACCTCTAATGCTTTCCTCAATACGGATGCCATTACCGCGTCAGGATCTTCAACGGTTACTAAAACAGTCCCCTATCATTTGGCTGGCATTAAGATCCCCAAGGGTACTCATTCGACCATTCAGGCGAAATTTGAGGTGAGCAATCCTCAATGGAATTATTCCAGTTTCGCCGGGTTCTCTTTCCTTTGGCGCGCTACCAATGCCGCAAAGTTGTCTTTTGGTATCGGCCGCGGCACGAAGACGGTTCGTCCCGACCTTTCCATAGATTCTTACAGTATTATCCCGGCAAACGGTTTGGCTTATAATCAAGGCGAAATTCTGGATATTACTTTTGATAACGTGAGAAATACGGAACGCAACGGTTATACGGTGCGGGTGCGTGAGATTTTTGCGCTTAATAATACGGACAGCTGGCAGGTTAAGACTACAACCAGCTTTATTCCGGCCAGTCAGAACGAGCCTGTTCCGTGGACGATTGCCAAGGTTATTTACCAACAGAAATCTGTCGCCAGTATTGCCAGGTATGAAGATACGGGCGCGCTCTGGCTCATGCTCACCGGAGGTCAGGGGTATAATCTGTATCAAATTGCTACATGCCGTGGGGTCAGCAATTTTGAGACCGGCGTCGGCATTTCCAGTTGGGTGACTGATGTTGTGAATAATGCGGGTGGCGACGTTTCTGTTTATGCTGGAATCGGAGAGTACACTTATTACCAGCCGGGAGGAATGAACCCGGTTTTTTACGGACTGGAAGCAATGGCCTTCAATGTCATTGAAACAGAAGAGACGGCGGATTTTGTGGATGTAAATACTCCCTTAGAATCATGAATAATTCCGAGATACAAATACAGTTTCCAAAACCCGGTCAATGGGATGAATTCATTTTGATGCCCATTTATCAGGATTCGGGAGGTTATAGACCTCCGGCCCGCTACACTCCTGCCGATATACCAGCCGACCATGCCCCGGCCATGGCCGCCGTCGTTGCCGCGTTGGTGGGCTTGGGTGAGGATTGGCAGGCCGTTCAGGTGTGGGCGCGACTGAAAGAGTTTTACGTTCCGGAGGTGGATGACCCGATGCGGACGACGGAAACCGTGGATTTGGCCGTGGAGGCCGTCAATCCCCAGGGCGGGCGCAGGGTGTTCACTTCCCGCAACTACCCGGCTTTTGTGATCACGGATCCCGCCGCCGTGGCATTTTTCAAGCATTTCACTACTAAATAATATGAGTACGAATAAAGAAAAAGTGAGTTGGCTGACTGGTCTCCTGACCGGTTGGGGTATTAAAGAGAGTTGGGCAAAAGTCATTGCCGGAGCTGTGATTGGGGCCCTGGTTGCCGCGGGGATTCTGACGCAACCCGGCTGCGGTCATTCTGTGGATGTCACCCCGAACCGCACCGAAGTATGCAAGGACGGCTCCTGCCTGGTGCTGGAACCGGGGCATATCTCCTATAGTCAAGCACAGCCGGAAACGGACGTTCCGCCCGTCGTGCAGCCTCTGAAAAAGTAAGACCATGTGCAAACCCCTTAAAGAATATTTGGCCGTTGTGCGGGAATATAAGGATACGATTGTGATGTTTATCGGCATCGCGGCGTGCGTGTTCGTGTATTGCGATTTCCGAGCCCTTGCCGCCACACAGGCGGAGACGGCTGCCAAAACAGCGGAGATCTTGCGGACCATGGACGGGAGGCTTTCCGCCCTGGAACATCAGCGAGGAGGCCGCAGCGGTGAATAAGCTGCTGAACCCTTCCGTTCTTCTTCCGCTGATGGGGTGCGTGATGGCCGGCGTTTTTGCCGCGTGCGGCGACACGACGGCGGGCATTGCCGCGTTCTGCTTCCCCATTGCGTCCCTTGTGTTCCTCCGGATGTATGAACACTGACCAACCGTAAAGTTTTTCTTACCAGTTCTAATCACTTCTAACAGAAATAGCTTATAACAATGAACCCTACAGAAAGAAAGATGGCCGCGGCTATCCTCCGGTTTGAAGACAGCCGCGTCACCGGGCCGGATTCCCTGCGCGTTTCCCGCCTTCCCGCCGCCGATAAGGGCGGCAAGTGGGAGATTTGCGGCATTTGCGACGGCATTGAACCGGACGTGTTTAACAGATTGAAGGCCCTGCTGGATGCCGGAAGGCGTGAAGAGGCCTGGGAGGGTTGTCTCCAGTACGTCCTGGATAATACCGCCGCCGTGCGTTCCTGGCTGGGTTCTGACGCTTTTCCGGCCACGGAGTTTATGTTGCGGGATCATTTTTTCAATTCCGGGAGCAGGAATACCGGGAAGATTTTGCAGCGCGCGCTGAATGTCCACGGCACCGGGCTTGTGGTGGACGGGATTGTCGGCCCCAAGACCCGGCAGGAGTTGCAGGACCAGCTGGCCGCCACGGGTGAAGCGGTGTTCCTTATTGCTCTGCAGGAGAAGCGTCAGGCGTTTTACCGCTCCTGCAGGCAGTTTCCGACCTTCGGGAGGGGATGGCTGAACCGCTGCGACGATGTGTTCAGCGTGGCGCAGGAGCTTGTTTAAGTTTTACATCACTCCCCCTATGAGCAAGAAACCCCGCAGCCAAAAGGCCGCCAGGAAAACCAAGACTGCCGACATTGAGATTTTCGAAGATCGTTCCCCTCAGGAAAGAGGCTATCTTGGTTTTTACACCAGCATCACGCCCAGGGTGCTGAAAAATGCCCGCGAGAGCATCCAGACGGGCAATATGCTCGACTTGGAACGCGTGTTTCGTTCGATGAAAATCGAATGGCCCCGGCTGCGGGGAAACCTGCGGAAGCTCCGCGAAAAGGTTCAGGCCTTGGAAATTACCGTGTCCCCCTGGGCCGAGAAAGGCAAAAAGCCGACACCAACGGCCAGCCGGCATGCGGATTTGGTGGAATCCTCCCTGTATTGCTGCCGGATTGAACAGGGGAAATGGGAACTGGATCTGAACGGATTAATTGGGGCCTTGGCGGAAGCTCCGGAACGCGGAGTGGGTGTGCTGGAAATCATGTGGAACCCCGACCATATCCGGGCGCCCCGCGCCTATTGTCCCATTCCTTCCACATTTTACAAATGGTCCAGCTACCCGGCGCAAATCGACCGTCTTGTACTATGTCCGGACGGAGTAGGGTGCGGTCCCGAAATGGAATTCCCTCCCAACAAATTCATTGCCTCCCTCAACTGTGACGGGCTTGACCATCCTATCTACGGCGCCAACCTTCTGGCCCTGGTCGGTTGGTTCGGCGCGGCCAAATTCGGCTTGTCCTGGTTCATGGAATTCTGCCAGATATTCGGATCTCCTCTGCGTCATGGAAAAGCATCGGGAACCCTGGCGCAGAAGAAGCTATTTGACCAGATGGTGAAATTCGGACAAACGGGCATCCTTGTAACGGACCCGGATGCAGACGTGCAATTTCATGACGCCGTAAAAGGAGGCAACCAGCTTCCGCACCTGAACATGCTCGAAGAGGCCAACAAGGCATGCGACATTCTGATTTTGGGTCAAACCCTCACCAGTTCCGTTTCCAGCACAGGCGGCAACCGTGCGTTGGGTGAGGTCCATGAAAACACGGAAAACCAGGTTGTCCTTGCCCGCGGGAAATACGTTGCCGGCGTTCTCAACCAGCAGCTTGTCCCGGCCATCCTGGAACTTAACCTGGGAAGACGCCCGGAACATCTGCCCTTCATCTCTTTTAAGGATCCGTCCTCCGGTATGAGTGAAGCAAAACTGGGGTGGGTGGAAAGGGCAACCAGAATTGTTCCCGTCGCTGAAGAACAGGTTTACGACTGGCTTGATATCCCCATGCCTGAAGAAGGGGCGAAACTCTACCAGCCGCCATCTTTTGGGGGATTCGGGCCGGAAACGGGAGAAGTGGATGACCTGGACCGGGAATCCCTGGTTCATGCGGCGCGTAAAAAAAACGCTGAAGCACATTGAAGAAATTAACCGGATTGCCCTCCGTGTCGGTCGCCAGACGGACCAGGCGGCCCATGAACTGACCTCCGGTGTTGCCGGATTCATGGAAGACCTGATTGCCGCCGTAGAAGCCGGGGAAGACCTGGAAACAGTCATCCGGTCCGCCCGTAGGCAGGTGCCGTCCCTGTGGGACAAAATAGATACCTCCAAGCTGGAAGAGCGGCTGGTCAAGGTCCAGCATGCCGCGCTGGAAGCCGGCTGGAACTCCATGCGCGAATCCAAAAAGGCCAACGGGGAAGGATGACGGGCCATGAACATTGAAATTGACATGAGCGGCTTTGATGCCGCGCTGAACGAAGCCGTGAAGATTGTCGCCCCGGAAACGCTGGAAGCTGCGAACCGGGAAAGCGGCGAATATCTGCGGGACTATCTGGCGTCCTGGTACGACGGCAAAGGACGGGAACACTGGATCAACAATTCTCTTCCTACGCATGGCCCGGGACGCATGGCGACAGGCTGGTTTTCCAATATTGCCCGTAAATGGTTCCTTTCCTCCGCGAATGCTTCCGGAGCGGTTATCTCCAATCCCGATGAGGACGGATCCCTGCGGCATAAAATAAAGGGAGGGACAATTACGGCCAAAAATTCCGGGGCGTTGACCATTCCCCTTGTTCCAGAGGCCCACGGGCGCCGGGCTGCTGATTACCAGTCCGAAATCGGGGAATTGTTCACCATCCCCAACAAAAGCGCCCTGTTTGAAGCCGTGGACGGCGGGGGAGTGCGTGCGGTGTATGCCCTGCGCCAATCCATCACACAGGCCCCATGGCCGGACGCCATCCCGACCGGCGAGGAACTAGCCGCGGCCTATGGCGTCAAGCTCATGGACATTCTAGCTAATTTTTTAGGATAACAGCTATAGTCTTTTATCAATAATTTCTTTTAATTCATTTTCTTCTTTTATAGAACCAATGATTTTGGTTATACCATAAGCTCGGCAATAACTTCTCGTCGACCATTTTGTCATTTTTTCATTTTTACATTGGTCTCCTATCTCCGCGGATTTTTTATAATAATCAATAGCAAGTTGATATTCTTCTAATTTTCTGAAAGCATGAGCTCCGAAGTGGTAATGATTGGAGGCTTCAGAATAGGATTCAGATTGTTCATAACAATTGGCTGCGAGTATATTATACCATGCGACTTTATATAAACTAAGAGTTGAATCTTGACCCCAAAATATTTTTCCTAGCTTAGAGTATTTCCTAGCTGATTTTTTATAAAATTCAAGACATGGATCTTCGTGTCTATCTTCATCTGAATTTTTGGGAGGACAAATATCATTAATTTCTTTTAGAGGTTTTGAATAAAATGATTCCTTAAAAGAACTAGGGGTATTTTCTCGAAATATATTTTTTATCCGTGCAGGTATACGGACGAGAATTTTTACAATGATTGGAGGTATCCAAGTGAACTCTAAAAACCACGTTGTTGTTTGTTGCCAAAAATACATAGGAACCATTTTTACAGTATAGATAGAAAAAAGTAACAGAAAAATAATGTTAGATAATTCTGTGTGATGTTTTATTTTGATATCCAGCCCCGGCTATTTACGCTTTTCCGTTTCATGCCATGCTTGGGGCATGGATTTTGAATTCAACGTTCCTCTTGCGTTTGGCGACGCTCCGGCCTGTATCGTGTACATGCCGGAGGGGGAACATTTCATCAATGCATCCATTGGAGGACGGCAGAAAGTGATTGTGGACCGCTCCTGCCTGGAGGCTTTGCAGCGGGACCTTGCGTTGAAGCTCACTCAAAACGTGCGGCCCGTCTGCTACTTTGACCACAAGACGGGACCCGCCTCCTTTATTCCTGCTTCCTTTGACTACATGGATGGCGTGGGCATCATCCTCAAGGGGGAATGGACGGAAAGCGGCAGGAAAGCGGTGCTGGGGCGTGACTACAGCTATTTTTCTCCGGCATTCAAGCTCAACACGGCAACCTGCCGCCCCATAGGCCTTGAACCGGATGACATTGAGGTTGGCTCTCTGGTGAATGACCCGGCCTTTGAGAATATTGCCCGCATTGCGGCCGGCAAGGCCAGACTTGAGAATTTCACGGTTCTTGAACCGGACATGCTTTTGAATAGCGGCGGAGAGGATACCGGTGCTGTTCATGACCAAACAAATAACACAAATACAACAATGTACGAACTACTGGTTAAATGCGGCGTCCTCACCAAAGAGGAAGCCGCATCTGATAAGGCCGGCAAGATCGCAGAGGACAAAATCAACAACCTGAAGAAGAAATCTGAGGGAGTCGAGCAGTCCAAAACGGAACTTGAAGCGGCCCGAAAAGAGGCGGAAGACGCCAAAAAAGAAGCAGCCACCTGCAAGGCGGCCAAGGCCAGGCTGGACGAAACCGAAGCCAAACTGAAAGCGGCGGAAGCCGAGCTTGCCGAGGTGAAAGCCTCCAAGGCGGCTCTTATCGACGCGGAAATTGAAGCCGCCATCAAGGCCGGCAAGATTGCTCCGGAAGATGAAGATGCCAAAGAGGCCTTGAAGACCGCTCTAACGGCCAATATCAAGGCCGGCAAAGCTCTGATCGCCTCCATAAATCCGAATCCTGCTTTTACGACGGTGGTCGCCGGAAAGGCCAATAACGGCAACGGCGGGAATGAGCCTACCGGACGTGACCGCATCATTGAAAACATCAACAAGGAAAAGAACTAAGCCATGTCATTTTTGACTCTACTGGACATTCAGAAACGCAATGGTTCGGAATCCGACATCGGATTGATCGAAGAAGTGGGGCGCTCCGCCCCGGAAGTAACGCAGCTTGCTTCCGTCGTGGGCTCCAAAACCATCGTCAAAACCTATGTACGCACCGGCATTCCCCGAGCCCGGTTCCGCCCGGCCAATGCACCCATCGGTTACACGTCCTGCACTTACGAATCAAGGAACGTGGAACTGTTTCCCATTTCCTCCATCGTTTTTGTGGATCATATTACGTTGGAAAGCTCTGACGACGGGGAAGCCGCCGTCCTGGCCGATGAAGCTTCCGGGATTACGGAGGGGGTTCTTCTTTCCCTGGGAGCCCAGGGTTTTTACGGAAAGAAAATCGACAAGAACGGTTTTCCCGGACTTCCCGATTTCATCGACGATACGATGATCATCAGCGCAGACAGCTCCAAGGCCGCCGACAATTACGACGGGACGTCCGTATTTGCCGTTGTGGAGGGTCCCAAAGGCGTGTATTGGCGCTGGGGGCGCGACAAGGGAATTACTCTTGGCACGTTCAAGGATGCGCTTATTCCCGGCAAGGATCCGGAAACGGGCGAGCCGGGTGCCATTCCCGGCAAGGTTGCCGATTTGACCGCCTTTGTCGCCCTGGTCAACAACTCCAAGCTGTCCGCCGCACGCCTGAAGAATATCGGCACGGCAGAAGGAACGACGCTGGATGACGATAAATTGGCGGAACTGCTGGCTTTGTTCCCGGCAGGCGTCCGCGTGACGAAGTTCATCATGAACCGCATGGCCTTGGAGCAGCTCCGCAAGAGCCGCAGGGTAGCGAGCGTTTCCGTGGACGGAGGCAAGGCGGGAGGGGATTCCTCCGGATCCGCCCCGATTCCGACCCACGCCCACGGCATCCCGATTTTGGTGACGGACTCCATCGTCAACAACGAAAGCGACCTGTCCTCCATCACGGGCATTTCCTACTGGGGCAAGCATGCGCCGAAGAAAGTGAGCAACAAAAAGAACCAATAAGACGGAAAGGAACCTTAGACAGTGAATCCTATCAGACACACCCGCAAGGACGAATTGCTGACGGCCCGGATGAACATGCCGGGCACGGGCAAGACGGCCTATTCCGAAGTGCTGGATGCGGGTCAGACGGGCGGCATTGATGAAATGTCCATCGTCATTGAGCACGAAGACCTTCCGGCTCTGGCTGCCGGAAAGAAGATCACGCTGACCCTGGAAGCCTCCGGGGATGGCGATAGCTGGGCCGAGGTGCCGGGGTTCTCCCTGGCACCTGCGGCGGGAGAAGAAGCGGGAGCTCTTGCGAACAGCATTGCCGGACGGGCTCCCTATGGCATGGGACGCTACATCCGGCTCAAGGCTGTGGCAGACACCGCCAGCGGCGATAATACCGCCGCCAAATGTGAACTCTCCATCCGCGTGTAACCGTCATGGCGCTGGTCCAGATCACGGAAAACACCCTGCGGGCCTTCCTGGCGGACGCTGAAATCGCGGCGTTTGACTCGGCAGGAGCGGAAGGGGATTACCCGGAACGGGCCGGCGCCCTGATCAGGACGACGTGCAACCTCGTCGCCGGAATCGTTAATTCTTCCGGGAAATATCCCATTCTGGCAACAGGCCAGGACAGGGTGCCGGAAGAACTGGAACACCCGACGCTTGTCTGGATCCGTCACGCCATGCTGGCCGACTTGCCCGACATGGGCGACCTGGAAGGATCCCCCCGCGCCAAGCAGTACAGCACGGCAAGCGAGATTTTCCGGGCCGTCCGGGAGGGCAGGTTTTATCTTGCCCCCTACGATTCGGAGAGTGGCGGCGTAGAGGTGTACGGAGCCGGGCAGCCCTATCAGAACTGGTGTGAACTATGAGTGCTTTACCCGCAAGCCCGCGCATCGCCGCCGGGGAAAAAATCTATCGGAAAATCATTACCCTGTGTGCCCGTTACAACAGCGGGGAGGATCCCGGCATTGTCATGCGCGGATGGGATGCCGACCTGAAAACCCTGATTACTCAAAAGCTGTCCAGGCTGGGAATCTGCGTGCTGGTATGCGCCCCGAAACGAAAACCCCTGCAGGAACAGGGAGGCACGAATGCCGTCATTCTGACAACAAAAATCGTCATTGAAAGCAATCCCCTCCTGAAAAAATCCGACGCAACCGCCGTCCTCGGCTGGGATGCGGACGATCTGGCAGACCTGCTCGCCATCGGGCTTGACGGGCATCGGGAACCGGGCTGGCTCACCTGCATGAAGATCAAAGTCACAGGCACGGAGTCAAGCCGGGTACAGATGGCCAACAAGGCTGTTACGCTCACCCTTGAACAAACCACCATATTGAAACATGGCAACTAAACCCACCACCGCCGCGGCCCAGGAGGCCGCTACTGCTCCGGCGCCCCGCATCGTCAAATGCCGGGTGGCCGTCAACAAGCTGGAACTCCCTCACGGCATCGCCGCGCGGGGAAAAATCGTCCACATCCCGGAAGACGTGTACAAAGTCCACGCCGACGCCGGGAAAGTGACCTTTATTGACTACGTAAGAAGCTAACAACCATGTCAGAACTCTACAACAAGGAAATGCTGGTCGGCACCTTTCTCGACCTGTGCCCGTTCGGAACGACAGTCACGGCCGAAAGCGGCACGGACACGGTGGACGAGCATTTCAAGCCGGCGAAGGACTCCGACGCCTGGATGATTGCCAACGAAGTCATCGACTACAAAATCACGCCGACCACGGAAGACGACGCCCGCACGGTATTTTCCCGCGACACGACCTCCTATGTGACGCGGAAGAACACCAAAGTGACGGGCAACACCATCGAGATTAACTCCACGGAGGTTAATCCGGTCTGCTGGCAGGTGATTTACCAGTGCGACAGGCTGGAAGCCGGGAAGGAAGTGCAGCCCTTTTCCCGGAACATCTACGGGCAAAAGGTATGGGCGCGCCTCACCAAATACCAGGAAGACAAAAAAGAAATGATGGTCCTGGAAGTCGCGGCGCTGCTCAAGGTGGAAATCCCCACGGAAAATAACAAGCTGATCACGCCGAAATTGACGCTTGAAGTGATACCGTCCTCCCTGAATTCCCTGACGCCCACGGAAGAAATCGCCTTCCCGGCCTCCGCCGGAGCATGACAGACGGGGCCGCCCCTCTGTTTGCATGGGGAGGGGCGGCCCCTGTTTCCCCCACCATTATTGAGGCATGGACACGACCGTCTCTCCCTTTTCCATTACCTTTGACGGGCGCCCCGTCGTGCGCGCCGGGGAATTCCTGCTCGACTCCCTGCCGGAACACGCTTTCCCGGTGCAGTTCGGCACGTCCGCCACGCCGATCATCAACAGCCCGTTCCCCAGGCTGGACGCATTCGGCAACCTGTCCCTGTCCTTCACCATCTCCACCGTGCGGGAATGCGCCTCCCACATGGACGCGTGGAACGCCTTTTACGAATGGCTCAACGAATGGAAAACGGCGGGGAAAGGGGAATGGGCCTGGACCGACGCCTGCGGCCGTGAACAGCGCTTTGAAGCCGTCATCGCCGACGCCGAGCCGAAGGTTCAGGGCCTGCGCCTTATTGTCTCCTACAACTTCACCCTGGGCCGCCCCCTATGAAAACCCTTGACGTATCTTCCTCCGACTTCCTGGACATGGCCGAAAGCCCGTCCTACAACCGGCTGTCCTTCGGGGGAGCCTCCGTCTCCTTCCGCGTGCCTGTCTCCCGGTTTGCCTCCTGCCCGTTTGAAGAAGGGGAACCCGTCAAAATCGTCTGGCGCGGGAAAACCCTGCTCATCGGCCCGGTCATCGACCTGGAACATTCCCTTGAAGGAACCTCCGAGAGCTGGGACATCAGGATTTACGATTACTGGTGGAACCTGAGCAACATCCAGTACTTCGCGAATGGCCGCGCCAACGGCATCTTTGCCGAATACCGCCGGGGCACAGGCGGGAGCGGTCAGGAAAAACAGGCGACCGCGAACATCCGGGACGCCCTCTCCGGAATTCTGGACCACGCCGTCAGCACGGCTCTGGTTCCCATCAAATACGACCTCCGGATAGACAAGGAAGCCGAAATCATTCCGTTTGCCTACTCGTCGGAAACGTATGCCTCCCTGCTTTCCCAGATCCAGAAATGGCGCCCCAATATGGCCGCGTGGTTTGAATACGGCGCGGACGACTCCGCCACGCTGGTCATTGCCGACCATGCCGCCCTGCCGGATGTCGTGCTCGACCTGTCCGCCGTGGACGTAAGCGCCCTGTCCCTCAAGGCGCGTCCCGATCTGGTGCCTCCGGCCGTGGGGCTGACCTGCAACGCCTCCGTTGTCTCCCGGATTCAGCGCGCACTGGCCGTCTATCCCTCAGGCGCCTCCCTGTCCCAGCCCTATGTGGTGACGGCGGAAGTGGACGTTCCGGGCGGCGTCAAGGTCTCCGACACTGCCGGGCAATACAGCCCCGCGGAAACGGACTCGCTGGGTTACGACGCCCCGCGGATGATTGTCCGGGGAGACAAATTCCCGACCGGCACGGCCCAGTGGGCGGCCCGCGTCAAACGCTGGGCTCCGGCCCTGGAGGATTGCGCCGGCCTGGAAGTGGCGGCCAGTCCGAAAATTACGTCCATCACGCCGGCTGACGCGGAACACCGGGGATACAGCAGCGCGGCCATCACCCACGAACTGACCTCCGGCCAGATAAACGGCAGGAGCGCAAGAATCAAATGGGGCAAGGTCCGGGTGGATTTGCGGGTGCGGGCGACGGAGCCCCCCGACACGGTGAAGCAATATTTTCCGGAATACGGCGGAAAATCCGGAACCGGGGACCGCTGGATCGGAACATTGACGTTTGAAGTGACTACGACGAATGTCGGCTACGCGTCCTACCGGGTGGACAGGGCAGGGACGGTGGAAAGCGTATCCGACGACGGCGGAAGCCCCGGAGGCGACGAAACATCGGGCAGCTACGACACCTCCGTGTTGTATAAAAATTTCCTGAAATCCTACTACGAAGCCACCCGCGCGCTGCCCTATGACGGATCCGCGACCGTCCACGACGACTTTGACCAGGTCTGCGGGGGGCGCCTCTCCATCACGGGAGGATTGAAAGAATGGGAAACCATGCGGTCCGTCATCCAGGAAATATCCCTCGACCTTAAAACGGGAGTTTCCGACGTGACGGTGGGGGCCCCGGAACAGATCTCCCTGCAGGACTCCATCGACCGGAGCCGGCAGCTTGCCGAGGCGTTGCGCCGGACGGCCTGGGCGGACTCGTCCACGTCTTCCGGGGGAGGTTCTTCGGGCGGAGGATCCGGCAGCGGAGGCTCTTCTGGAGCGGACGATGAAGTCCCGGAGCTTCCCAGCGTCGGGCCGTCCGTAAAACTGCTGCAGGCCCAGGAGCCTCCCGCGTGGGGAACAAGCGCCGTTGAGGTGGGATTCCAATGCCGCCTGTCTTACGGGAGCGACGGCAAGGTGTCCGATGCCTACATCCGCCAGGGGAAGGCCGTTTATGCCGGCAGCTACATCGGGGGGCTGCTTCCGGAAGGGGACGGCTCCGGGGGATGGGTGAAAAGCCCCGTCACTTCCGGGGAAATCTGGCTCAAGATCCAGTTGGACAAGGACACGAAATACCTCGGATCCTCTCTGTCCGCCGCGGGCGGCGTCTCCGACCCCGTCAGGCTCGCGGAGGAAGACCGGAAAACCCCTTATGAATATTATTTCCATCTGGCCACCATCGACGGCAACAAGGTGGTGCAGCACCAGGCGGGCACGGTTTATCTCCAAATCCACCCGGGAACCTTCGGCCCCTCCGGAATGTCATGATCAGGATATACACCTTCACCTATGCCGGAGACGCGCAGGAAGCCGTGGCCTGCGTCCGGTGCGCCAGGACGGCTCTTCCGGAGGCGGTAGTTACGGTGGTGGACGACAGCGCCGCCCCGGTGCCCCCGGAGGCCAGGAGGGCTCTTGTAGCGCATGGGGCGCGGTATCGCCGGAGTTCTTTCCCCCGCTGCGGCAACCTGCGCGGCCCGGAGTGCGTCCGGGGAATTATTGCCACGCTGGCCGGGGGGGGCGGCGGATGGCGACACCGTCGTCAAGATTGACTCCGACACGGCGCTTCTGTCGGGCGGCTGGGTCAGGGAAATGAAACACAACGGGCTTGCGCTGCACGCCGCCGGATACCGGGTTCCCCGGAACCCGTCCGAACGGTCCGCCTACGGAAATTGCTACGCCCTGAGCGGCCGGGCGGCCATGATGGCCGCCGAAGCGCTGGAATGCGCCGCCATCCCCCCGCTCGCCCCGGAAGACCTCACCATCTGCCGGGCCGTCATGGATGTCTGCGGCCGGGAGCGTGTCCGGCTTGACGAGCCGTGGACGCCCCTGAACCGGGCCGGGCGGTGGTCCTGGTGGAACTGGGACAGCCGGACGGCGAATCCGGAGGATTATGCCCGCAGCTATGACGTGGTGAGTGTCGGCAATCCCCGGCCTCCCCACGTTCCCAAAAACGCCCGCCGGGAAGTCATGCGCGCTCTGTGCGACGCCCGTTTGAATCTCAACAGCCAATCAATAGAACCATGTCAGACAGAAACCTGAACATCAATATCAGAACGACCGCCGACACCTCCGGCGCCACTCAAGCCGCCGCATCCCTGGACAGGATACGGGAATCCGGCGAATCCATGTCGCAGACTTCCGGCGTGATGGACCGGATCGCAGATTCTCTTTCCCGTGTCAAAACGGCTGCCGGGGAAACCGGCGACGCCATGAAGGACGGCATGGGCGCGGAATATGAAAAAGCCCTGGAAAACGCCAATTCCAAACTTGACCAATACGCCGACGCCCTGACCGCCGCCGGCTCCCGGATGAAAGCCGCCTTCAACGACAACCCGGGATTGACCGGGTTTATTGACGAAGTCACCAACGCCGTGCTGACCTCCGAGGAATTCAGGAAGAAGCTGGAACAGGTGGATGACGTCTTTGAAGTCCTCAACAACAAAATGTCTGATTTGGATCTCGGAGCGAAATGGGGAGATGACCTTGACGAAAACCTTCAACAAATCATCGACGGCTACAACAAGGAAATGGACGCGGCCGACAAGGCCGCGGAAAAGGCGGAAGCCGCGGAGGCCCGGAAGCAGCAGGCCGCCGCCGCCACGGTGGAACGGCTGGAAGCCAACAACCGCCGCGCCTCCGCCACCTATGAGGAACTACAGGCCGAACTGGAATCCTACATTGCCAAGTTGGAAGAAGCCCGGAAGGCCGGGGACAACGTGGCCCAGGCGGACGCCCTGAAGAATATCCAGGACCTGGGACGGCGCATCAAGACGGCCGGAGATGCCGGGCAACTCACCTCGACGCAGGTCAAGGGGCTGGCGGGGCAGATTACCATAGCGGCAACGCGCATCCTGGGCATGTCCAGCTCGCTCCGGGGAGCTATCCCGTTCATTCATTTATTCGGAACCACCATCAAAACGGCGATGGGGCCGCTGGGCTGGGCCATGCTGCTGATCCAGGGGCTGACCGCCGGCATTACCGCTTTGATTGACCACTTCAAGGCCAAAAGCGACGAATTGGAGCGGCAGGCGGAACAGGCAACCGAAAGGATGAAAAAACGTGCCAGGGATACTGCCGAATCTATCAAAAAGAGTTATGAAGCTATCCAGGACTATAACAAAGCCGACCGAACACAGGAAATCAACAAAGGGTTTGAAGACTTTGTGAAGGGCATTACGACGCAATACCGTTTGCAAACGCAGGAGATTGAACGGCAAATCCAGCTACGGAGGGAGGAAGCCGCCCGCCAGAAGGGGATTGACACGCAGGAAGCCGAACTTGCCCGCGTGAAGTTGGACAATGACTTTGAAGACGGAAAAATCACCGAGAGGCAACGGGACTACGGCATGATGATGATTAACCAGAATCTTGACGACAAAATACGCCGCCGGGATCTGGAAGTAGCGCAGAAGGAATTCATGGACTACGGAAAGCAGTTGGATACGGCCGTTCAAAACCGTGACCGTTTGCAAGACAAGGAATTCGATATGAAGTTCATTCAAGGGCAGATGCCCTCCCTCCAGGAGGTTGAAAGACTGTTCCAACAGCAAGCCAAAGCCCAGGAACGGATTGATGCGAGTAATAGAGAGCTTAAGAAAATACAAGATAATATAGAAAAAAATGAATCTATTTTAAAAGGCCCGTTTACTAAAATTAATAAATACAAAAGAGCCGAGAATGAAATATCGAAACTTCAAGCCGAGCAGCAACGCCTTCTATCAGCCCGTGACGCCGCCCAAAGTGAAGGCAACGCCGCCAATGTCAGAATAGATGAACTCCGGGATTTGTTTCGTCAATCCGGCGTAAACTTTGAACCCTCCTACAAGCGGGGAACGGACGTAACCAGCCGAACCGGGGAATATCAAAAAGCCCTGGAAGACCAGAACAGCAAGGCAAAAGAACTTGCGGACAAACTTGCCGATGCCAGAGAAGAAGCCGGGAAGCTGGGGGATATTATGGGGGCCTATGAACGCAACATTGTTGATCAGGAGCGGAGCATCAGGACGCAAGACCGGCTCAATTCCGCCAATATCGACCTGTTCAACAAACGGGCCGACAAAAAGGAAGCTCAGGAAGCCAAGAAGGCCCGGGAAAAGCTTGAGAAAGAGCAGGAGCGGGAATTGAAGAAGCTTCAGCGGGAACAGCAAAAAGATGCGTCTAAAACTTTTGTACAGGGATTGCTTATGAAGACTGGCGAAAGCTCTAGCCCCCAGCAATCAGACCTAGCCAACAAGGCGCTTGATGCCATACGTAAAAATATAGAAGCCGCGGCAGCTGATGGACACATTGATGAAGCTGAAATGAGAGAATTAGGTAAGCTCTACGTTGCTAAGCTTCAGGAATTAGGACTGGCAACAAAACGTGCCGTCAATGGACTAAAAGAGGAATTAACCCAGGGGCTTAGAGGAATCAATGCTCAAATTGACGCAATAGGAAAATGGTCTAATACTACCGAAAGGCAGAAACGCCCCGGGGGCATTGTTAATCTTCCTTATCGTAAAAGATGATGGACAAGCCCTTAGCATTCACGCCCTTATTTTAGGAGCGTTTTAATCTTTGTTCCCAACGTTATATAACCTCTTGGCTATTGTGGAAAGCAGGTCAACGACACGAGAGAGCAATTTGATAACCTTGGCACACCAGAAGCACCCAAGGCAGAGGAAGGCTCCGGAAAGCAGGTAAATAATACCAATAGCGGCATATCCTGGCCCCGTGTTGCATAAAGCTAGTATCACCCCAGCGAGTAGAGCAAGAATACCTGCGATACAGAATAAGCCTTCGACAGTTATTCTCAACGGTTCAGATTCGCTTGGTCGCGTATCCTGTTGTTCATGAATCTTTTGCCAAGCAGGTTTATTTAATTGTGTCTGTGCTTCATCGAACCTTCTTCGTGCCTCTTCCTCTTTTTTACGGGTAGCCTCACCCCTTTGAAAGGCTTGTATTTTCCGCTCATGTTCTAAAAGGGCGTAAAATCGCATCCATCTTTGATCCCCAGTAATGCAAACAAGAGTATCATCATTTATCTTGCCTTCGGTGTAGAAGGTTTCCAAAGATTCAAAAGAATACGGTCCCTCCGTTTGCCCTTCCTCCGTTGCAATGTAATACCGTTCCATTGCTTTTTATCATTTCCAGATAGTATTTTTCTGCAAGTCCAAAATAGACAAGGCTGATTTTTTCTGGCACTCTTCCTTCTGGAAAGAATTACCGAGAATACGAGCGAGAAATGAATCGTAAAAACTGAAATAGTTACCCAGTAGTTACCTATGAATCGTTTTTTAATAAAAATATTGAAATATCAATGTTTTGAATTTGTCTTAAAATCTGTTGTCCGCAAGGACGTACCGGTTCGAGTCCGGTCGGGGGTACTTTATCGAGATTAAATCTTGTAAATAAAAAGCCCGCTGTTTGCGGGCCTTTTTGTTTTGCTTCAATATCATTTGCTGGCTGATTCTCCATCAATAATTTTTGTTTTCCCGGATGAGTAAAACAAGGATGGTGGTGTTTCGTGGCTATTCTTGTCATGAAATGCAGAAAGCAGAGAGAAGAATGTTGAGTGGAAACAGTTCTGAAAAAAGAGTTTATAACAGGGCGCCTCTGGCTGAAAAATAGAAATACGGAGTATGAAATTGTTGGGTATCTTCCGGTCTGGAAAATCAGATGGTTCATGGCGCCCTGGAAAAAAGGGAATGCTGCTGGCGTTGAAAATAGCAGGAGGCATGTTTGCGGGAGCGGTTGTGGTATGCGTTGCCGCAGAATGGTACATTTATTCCGTTTCAGAGGGCAGGATTGTTGAGCATTCCAGGGATGTTCCCGTTCGTGCTCCTGTTCTGGTGTTAGGATGCTCCCCAACATTCATGGGGAGCCCTAACGGATATTTCCATAACAGGATGGATACGGCCTCGGAACTTTGGAAAGATGGAAAAGCAACGGTTTTCATCGTTTCCGGAGATAATAGTTCTCATGCTTACAATGAACCGGAATGGATGAAACAGGCTCTGGTGGAACGTGGCGTTCCAGAGGAACGGATTGTATGTGACTTTGCGGGATTGCGGACTTTGGATTCTGTCGTGAGGATGAAGGAAATTTTCGGCGTTTCGACGATGATTGTTGTTTCTCAGGAATTTCATAATGAACGCGCCCTGGCAATCGCAGCGCATGAGGGGATGGCGGCCTGGGCCGTCAGCGCGCCGGATGTTCCCAACCGCCGTTCCCGTATGAAAAGCTGGTTCAGGGAGCGTGCGGCCCGCGTATGGATGATGCTGGACTTGTGGGTTTGGAGCCGTGAACCCCGTTTTTTGGGAGAACCTGTGGTTTTGCCGGAAATAAAAGAGGAAAAATGAACAATACTTCATGCGGCAGGGCTCGTCATAAGATGTCTTTGATGCGGTACGGCAACCCAGAAGGAGGGTGTGCCCGCGCCTCGAATCATTAAATGCTGAATGGTCCAATCATGTCGGCTACGTGGGATGATTTGCCATGAAGATGAACAAGGCCAGAAAGCCTGAGTGAACAATTCGTCATGAAGACGGTCGGAGGTGGTGGCCGTACGTTTCATTGTCCTTCATGGAAGAAACAGGTGCAATCCTTCCCCTTATCTTATGCGTATGGGTGGGCAACGGTTGAAAAAAGGATGGTTGGGAAACATCAGCAAGCTGATGCTCTGGTCGGAATAAGCTTGCCTCCATGTCTTGGGAATAAAACACTCCGGAACAGGTTCTGTTGCGTTTTGATGCGGCTGACGCTCCCTGTTGGAATTCCGTATTTGATTAAAAAGGGGAAAGGATACGGTAAAAATCATTGACTCTTTCCGGGAAAGTGCTATGCAGATTTTAGTGCTTTGTGAAAAGCAGGCTGTTTTATTCCGGCTGTCATGTTCCCTTCTTCTAGCGGTCAGGAAGGCCGTCTCTCCAACGGCAAAGGCTCGGTTCAACTCCGGCAGGGAATGCCATCCGGCAGCCATGTTTTGTTTCCTGCCGTGAAGAGGCGGTAAATTGCATCAGGAAAAGCAAGCTACGGGGAGTTATGATGGAAATACGCTTTCAATGACTTTCCCCGTCCATTCCGGTAGTGGCTTTCCTCCGAATAAATGAAGAAGCATGGGAGCGGTATTGGTGGTATTGTTTGGTTCGGAAATCAGGAAATTTCTCTTAATGCCCGGACCTGAAATTCCCCATGGAACTATCATTTCCGCTGCGCTCGTCCCCCCGTGGCCCTTTCCGATTCCCCCATGATCCGTCAGAAATAGAAAATGCGTATCGTTGAATAAGTCTTCCTGCCTCAATTTCTGAAAAAAGATTCCAATTTGCTGATCCGCCTCTTCAATAGATTGAAGGTATTCTCTGGACATCCAGCCGTATTTGTGCCCCGCATGATCTGTATGAACGGAATAGAGAAAAACCACAGTCGGGTTGTAGCGGTGTTTCTTGACGAATTGGAAAGCCTGATGGTAATTGGAAGCATAGGCGTCGTTTGCCAGGTACTTGATTTCATCCAGGTATTTTTTGTTGAACGGATAGGCAAGAGGTTTCCAATTATAGTAAAAAGCTGTTTTGCAGGAAGGCTGGCATTTTTTCAGGGCCTGGAATACGGAGGGATAATATCCGTCTTCGTCTCTCCGTACGGCGGGGTAGGAGGAATTTGCCGGCGTCCAGTTATTATTGAAGACTCCGTGCTGTTCCGGGCCGCTGCCGGTTAAGTGACTGGTCCAGTTAGGTAACGTGACGGAGGGCATCACAACCCGCGTATCCAGAGAAAAAGCTCCCTGTGACATCATTCCTTTTAAAGAGGGCGCATGCGCCTTTTGAAAACCTTCCACACAAATACCGTCCAGGGAAATCATGATCACTCTTTTGGCGGAATTATCGGAAGTTCTATCTGGTACGGAATTTCTGGGAATGCCGGAATCATATTGTGTAGCGGCAAGGGCTGTATTGCCCGTTGTCATTCCTGCTGCCGCCAGGCCTAATTTATTCAGGAAATTCCGGCGTGTTGTTTGATGATAAGAGTTTTCCATATAAAGTACATACTGTTGGCTTGAAGTATTTTTATCAACGCTTCTGGATATTCGGGAAGCTCATTTCATCGTATAGTTTTTTACGGACAGGGGCCGAATCCGGGTTTCAAAGCAATTTTTCCAATAATTTGTTCCTTTCCTGTGATAGAATGGTTTTATAGAGAAAGGATATCATCATTTATTGTATTCAAATAGTTAAGTGGGTGTGACAATATAGGAATGCTCCGCAGGCTGTCTCATCTGCGATTTAGGCAAAGCATCTTCCATACGCTTCAAACGAGGGGGCATATCATATTTGTTACGGGCCGTATCCTCATCAATGTTGGCCAAAATGCCGGGCGGGAGCGGGGACTTTCAATCTGGACGTTTTACACAGGATGACATTTTCCGCGAGCTGGAGCAGATTTTTCAAGGAAGTGGGTGTTACGCGCTGCCGTGTGGTGCAGTCAGCTCCCTGAAGAAAGATCAGCCGGAGGCAGACAAATATCCCTGATGTTATTCCTCCAACAAGACGGGACAAGCCCGGCAGGTGTGGGTGTTTGCCAGCCATCACGATGCTCGCGCCGCCATTATTAAATCAGCCAATTAGCATAATGATACCATGAGAGAGATACAAATACAGTTTTCCAAGCCCGGTAACTGGAGGGAATTCACACTAACAGCCATCTACCAGGATTCGGATGGATATACCCGCATAGACCGCTATAAACAGAATGATATACCGTCCGGGCAGGCCTCGGCTTTGAGCGCGGCTGTAGCCGTCATTGCAGACATGGAAGAGGACTGGCAAGCCGTCCAGGTATGGGCAAGGCTGGGAAATACCTCTGTTCTCAATAATTCCGCAGAAGACGATGAGGCCGTTGAGTTTCGTGAAGCAGTTCTACTGACGATTGAGGCTGTCAATAGCCTCGGGGGCCGCCGTATTTTTACCCCCGGTAATTATGCGCAGTTCATACTGATGGATTTTGCCTCCATATCGTTTTTCAAGTATTTTACCATCAGAAAATAATAAGGATATCAGCAAATAAGATTGTTGGACTGACTGCATGATTGCGGCAGACTGGGGGATATGTGATGCAGTGTTTTTTCCGGACAAGGCGTTTCCGGATTTGTCGATGCATTGCAACAGTTTTAAATGGAAAAGATGTTCCTCCCAGGCAGGAGAGGAACAAAAACAGGGAATCAATGACAGTAACCCCATGAGTGACGTAAAGCAGTTCTTGGTCAACGTTGGGAACAAGAAGGGCCTGGTCTGTCGTGATGCCTCAAAAATTGCAGATTCCCTTATGCTCTGATGTTTATCGGAAAACCTGGATGGAGTATCGTCATGCGGCTTTAAAAATACAGTACATTGTTTCTAAAAGCCGTTATCATGTACTGCGGTTCTATAAAAACAACAACCGCAAGCATTCTATTTCAAACGCTTGCGGTTGTTTTGAAATGGTGGAGGCGACGGGAGTCGAACCCGTGTCCTGAAGGCCATTGATGACAGCATCTCCATGTTCAGACGCATATTGCTGCTTTCGCGGCTGCTTCGCTATGCGTCAACTAGGCAAGCTCGCTAGTTGCCTGTGGAAGTCTCGTGCGTTGCGCGGCAACCCCGCATTGCACCAGCCTGCTGTGTCTTCGTCGTCCCCTCTAGCAGGCGTTGAGGTTCTGACGCGGCTGAACTAATTAGGCAGCCAGAGCAAGGTCGTTAGACTCTGCATTTATTTTTTTAATCGGCTTTTTAGAAGGCCAGCCGATTAACCTTCACATGCAGCCAGCACCGCAGACTTCCAGTCGAAACCATGGCGCCCCCATATGTATTTACCAGTAGAGACAAAAAATCCCGCCGTGATGTTCAGGCAGGAATCATTTTATTTGCTGGCAGTGATGCAAGTGGCACGCCCGTAGGGATTCGAACCCCAAACCTTCTGATCCGTAGTCAGACGCTCTATCCAATTGAGCTACGGGCGCTTTGACTTGCGTCGTGTACCGCGTAAGCGGTGAAGGAAATATAGATTTTTCTTCGGGAAAGTCAAGATGTTTGTAAGATGATTTGAGAAAAAAATCATTTTTCTCTTTTTGGGAGAATAAATTTTCAGAGAAAGAACCGTTAACTGAGGGGTGGAGAAAAAGGGGAAAGGCGTTGCGCCATGGAATGGCCTGTGGCACACTAAACGGAGAAAATGAGCGAGTTCAAGGTGATCAGGTCGCCGATGGAGGCATTGAAGAAGTACTTCGGCTTTTCCGGCTTGAGGGAGGGCCAGGATCAAGTGGTGGCTTCCATTATGGAAGGCCGCAATGTATTGGTCGTGATGCCCACGGGAGGAGGAAAATCCCTGTGTTACCAGCTTCCCTCCTTGTGCCGGGCTGGGGTTTGCCTGGTTGTCAGTCCTCTAATCGCTTTAATGAAAGATCAGGTGGATGCTCTTGTCGCCAGAGGGATTCCCGCCACCATGATTAACAGCTCCCTGAGTTTTCCTGAGCAAAAGGAACGTTTGGAAGGAATGAAGAAGGGTGCGTTCAAGCTGGTATATGTGGCTCCTGAACGTTTTGGTCATGAAGGGTTCATGCATGCTCTGGCGGAGGTGGATGTAAATATGGTGGCTGTGGATGAAGCGCATTGCCTGAGCCAGTGGGGGCACGATTTCCGTCCGGATTATCTGAAGCTGGGAAAAGCTGTTGAAATGATGGGGCGGCCTCAGGTGGCTGCTCTGACCGCCACGGCTACTCCGCGGGTGCGGGAAGATATTCTGAAACATTTGGGGCTGGATGATCCGGTGACGATCGTACGAGGGTTTGCGCGGGAAAACCTGCATTTCCGCATTACTGCGTGCGATACGCACAAAGACAAATACAAGAGGCTGTACGAATTGGTGAAGCGTTACAAGACGGGTATTATTTATTGCTCCACCCGCAAAAAAGTGGAGCAGGTATATGAGGCTCTTTCCGATTTTGGATTGAGCGTGACAGCCTATCACGCAGGCATGACGGATGAACAGAGAGAGGAAGCCCAGAACGCTTTCATGAACCGCCATGCGGATATTGTTATTGCCACGAATGCTTTTGGAATGGGCATTGACCGTGCGGACGTCAGGTTTGTTGCCCATTTTGAGATTCCCGGCAGTGTGGAGGCCTATTATCAGGAGGCCGGCCGAGCCGGACGAGACGGGGAGGAGGCTTATTGCGAACTTTTGTTCAACCATGCGGATTTGCGGACCCAGGAATTTTTTATTGAAGGAGTGAATCCGGGAATTCCATTGATTGTGGAGCTGTACGAGTTGCTCAGGAAGCATTGCAGCGCGGAAACCCACGATGTCATGTGGTCTCTGGAGGAAATGGCGGAGCGTCTCAAATGCCGCAATGCCATGCAGGTGGGAGCTGCTTTATCCGTTCTTATACGCAATGGAGCGATCAGCCGTCATGACGTTCCGGGACAACGCGTGAAGCTTACCAGAGTGACGGATCCTTCCGTAAGCGGCTTGAAGATTCCTCTGGATGAAGATGCCCTGCGGGAAAAGGAAGTGAGGGACCGGGAAAAACTGAAGGCAATGACGGAGTTCGCTTATTCCTCCGGCTGCCGTCAGCAATGGATTTTGAATTATTTCGGGGAGGAAGATGGAGTGCCGTGCGGCCGCTGCGACCAGTGCCTGGCCCTGGGCGTTGAGGAAGGCCAATCCCTGGGAGAAGAAGAGACTTTGGTGGTGCGGCAGGCGTTGAGCGGGATTGCGCGCGCATCCGTGCGTTTGGCTGATGGTTCCTGGCAGGGAAGGTGGGGCAGGACGAAAATCATCCAGATGCTCAAAGGGGCGAAAACCCAGGAGTTGTTAAGAACATCCCTGGTCCGGCTGAGTACTTATGGCATCCTTTCCCGATGGAGTGAGGACGATATCCGCCAGTTGTTCCGTGCCATGCAGATGGCGGGATTGACCAGAATGAGCGGGGAGGCGGACCGTCCCCTGATTACCCTGAGTCCGAAAGGAAATGAAGTGATGATGGGGCGCAAGAAGGCATCTTTGGTTTGGCCTTTTGCCCGCCGGGGAAAAATATCCGTATCTATGGAGCAGGCCAGAGTTCGGTCTACGGGAAATTTGGCTGCCCTGGGAGAGTTTGACGAGGATTTGTTTTTGAAGTTGAAGGAGCTGAGGAATGAACTGGCACGGGAAGCCGGGATTCCGGCTTATGCCGTGTTTCATAATTCTACACTGGAAGGTTTGGCCAGGTTGAAACCTACCACCCGCCGTGGTGCTATGAACGTTCACGGCATTGGAGAGCAGAAAGCTGCTCGTTACTTGGATGATTTCCTGGAAGTCATTGCCGAGCATTGCGGGGTGTGAATTTGTCTTTCCGATTTGCTCCAATCAGGCGTACGCCGTCTCTGGAATGTGGTGTTCATGCTGAACTGAGGAACTATTTTTCATGAATTACGGAAAAAATGTTCCATGCTTTGCTAATATATTTGCCGGGAAAATGCGTATTTGTTTGAATAAATTGTTCATCAACATGAATTTGTGGATATTTTGACTCTTTCCAGAAGGTTGTTTTTCTGACCTCATGGAATAATCAAATGAATGGTTGTCTATCCCGATCCAGTAGGATCTAGAAGATTGCCTGATCAATATTTTTGACTGTATTATTTATGTATTGACTTCATTTTGGGAAGCGTGTAGTCTCCTTTCCACACATTACCCAAGACGGAGCGGTGGCTGAGAGGCTGAAAGCACTCCTTTGCTAAAGGAACGTACTGGCAAAACCGGTACCGAGGGTTCGAATCCCTCCCGCTCCGCCAAAACCTTTCTTTTTTAAGAGTCTGCACTTTAACGGTGTAGGCTCTTTTTCTTTGCAAACCAGGGGATTAGATGCTGGGGAATTATTTGCTGGTCTGATTGTCTTATTTTAGTTTTTTATTTTTTCATTTGAAATTGAATAACTTAGGCCAAAAACGCCGGTTAGGATGTATAGCCAGCGTTTTTTCTAATATCCTTATTATAGGCATCAGGATAATTATAGGTGCATTTGGAAAAAGGTCTGGACTGGAGGCTGTCCCTGAGGGTATTTGTGTGTGTGAATGATGATATAAATTTTTGAATGTAAGTTAGTTGTTGCAGGAGATGGACAGGATAAAACTGCCGTGGCTGGTAAAAGTGGAGAGTGCCCGGAATTGAATGGACACGAATGTGGTTCATGCGCCGGTCTCGGAGTGGTTCACGGCCGCATCGGATATGTTAACAGCTTCAGGATGTGTGGGAAAGTATGGAACAGCCACTCCAGAATGGGCTCTGTCTTTTTTTAATCTGCGGAGGATTTAACGGATTTTGGAATAATCTGGTGTTATCAATGGTCAAGACCATGAATAACAATATTAAAGAACATCCTATCCAATTTGAAGCAGATATGATTCGGGCATTGCTGCAGGAATACAGCACTCCCGGCGAGCACAAAAATCAAACCCGCCGCACGTGCGGCCTGAACCAGTTTAATGATCTCCCTGAAGCTTTGAAAGAAAGAGGGTGGGAGATTCAGGAATTTATAGAAGAGTCCGGCTCGTGGCTGGCTGTTTTCGAGGAAGGAAGCGGAAAGTTTTCAGATATTTTTATCCCGTGGATTGAATGTCCCTACGGGAAAGTTGGCGACCGTTTGTGGGTGCAGGAGGAGATTTGCCATAATAGCCGTTCTGGATGGCTTTATTCTGCTGATGGCGTTTGTTTGCCAATGTCATATCCAGACGGATGGATATCAAAAAATGCCCGCAGGCAGTTTATTCCTTCGATCCACATGCCGCGTTGGGCTTCCCGGATTTTACTGGAAATTACGGAAATCAGAGTTGAGCGGCTTTTGGACATTACGACGAACGATGCACGGATGGAGGGCATTGAATGCGTTTGGCACGATGAAGAAACGGATGCCTGTTTATGGAGGGATTACTCGGGAAAATCTGCGGGGTTGGCTTTTGCCCGGTTATCTTTCTTCTCCTTGTGGGAAAAAATAAAGGGAACCGGTTCCGCTGAACTGAATCCGTGGGTATGGGTTATTAAGTTCAATGTGTTAACTATCAACGGAAATATCGAATAAAGAATGTTAATGCCCTTTGTGAAGAACAAAATAAGAATATGTCTTTTACAGAGGGTTCGCCCACTAAGCGGAGGGAATAGTCTCCGTTGCAATTCAGATAAAATCCGAGTGATGTAATCAACTCCGTTTTATCATGAAAAAAGCGCCTTCCGGCAAGGGAAGGCGCTGGATATGAAAAGGTGAAAAAGAGGGAGGTTACATCCCCTTGTTTTTCATGGCTTCCGCCAGGGCGGCTCCCATCTGAGCCGGTGTCTTGGCAACCACAATACCGGCGTTCTTCAAGGCTTCCTGCTTAGCGGCGGCAGTACCTTTGCCTCCGGCAACGATGGCTCCTGCATGGCCCATGCGGCGGCCCTTGGGCGCCGTGGCTCCTGCGATGAACGCGGCAACAGGTTTTTTGCAGTTGTTCTTGATCCATTCAGCAGCTTCTTCTTCTTCAGAACCGCCGATTTCGCCAATCATGATGAAGGCGTCCGTGTTCGGGTCTTCCGTGAAGAATTGCACGGCCTGTTGCTGGGTCATGCCATGGACAGGGTCGCCGCCGATGCCGATGCACATGCTCTGGCCAAGGCCCATGTTGGTAACCTGCCAGACGGCTTCATAGGTAAGCGTTCCGGAACGGGAGACAATACCGATTCTGCCGGGTTTGAAGATGTAGGCCGGCATGATGCCGATCTTGCAGTTGGCGGAAGGATTGACGATTCCGGGGCAGTTCGGGCCGATGAGGGTTACGTCCTTGTCCTTCAGGAAGGTTTTCACCTTCTGCATGTCCTGCACAGGAATGCCTTCCGTGATGCAGACGATGAGTTTAACGCCCGCGTCAGCAGCTTCCATGATGGCGTCCGCTGCGAAGGGCGGAGGAACAAAAATCATGGAGGCATTGCAGTCCGTAGCTTTTTTGGCTTCCGCCACAGTATCGAAGACGGGGACTTTGCCTTCAAAGAGCTGGCCGCCCTTGCCGGGGGTCACACCGGCAACCACATTGGTGCCGAAGTCCATGCAGTTTTTGGCGTGGAACGCGCCGGCGCTTCCGGTGATGCCTTGCACGACCAGACGGGTGTTTTTGTCAATGAGAGGTGTCATTGTCGTAATAAATAGTGAGGGTTATTTAACTGCCGCAACCGCTTTCTGGGCAGCTTCGTCCAGGTTGTCGGCAGGGATAATGGAGATGCCGCTGTCTGCAAGGATTTTCTTGCCGATTTCTACGTTGGTGCCTTCCAGACGTACGACGAGCGGGATTTTCATATCGATGTTTTTCGCCGCAGCCACAATGCCCTGGGCAATGACATCGCAACGCATGATGCCGCCGAAGATGTTGACCAGAAGGGCCTTCACGTTTTTGTCGCTGGTGAGGATGCGGAATGCGTTGGTTACCATTTCCTCCGTGGCGGAGCCTCCTACGTCCAGGAAGTTTGCGGGTTCGCCGCCGTAGTATTTGATGATGTCCATCGTAGCCATGGCCAGTCCGGCGCCGTTCACCATGCAGCCGATGTTGCCGTCCAGGCCGATGTAGTTCAGGTCGTACTTGCCGGCTTCCACTTCGCGGGGGTCTTCTTCCGTTTCATCCCTCATTTCCATGATTTCCGGGTGGCGGTACAGGGCGTTGTCGTCAAAATTGAATTTGGCGTCCAGAGCGCACACGCGGTCATCCGTGGTGACTACAAGGGGGTTGATTTCCACCAGAGAGCAGTCCAGAGCGGTGAAAAGCTTGTAAACGTTGGTGATGAGCTTGGTGGCCTGGCGGAGCAGGGGACCGGTCAGTCCCAGCGCCACGGCGATTTTGAGAGCCTGGAAAGGCAGGATGCCCAGCGCCGGGTCAATGTGTTCGCGGATAATGGCTTCCGGGCGGGTGGCAGCCACTTCTTCAATGTCCATGCCGCCTTCCGTACTGGCCACGATAACGGGGCATTCCCGGGCGCGGTCCTGAAGAATGGCGAAGTAGCATTCCTTTTTGAGATCCACGGCTTCCGCCACCATGATTTTGCTGACCAGCTTGCCGGTTTCCCCGGTTTGCTTGGTGACCAGAACCTGGTTAAGCATCTTGCCGGCGACTTCTTCCACTTCCTCCACGGACTTGACGACGTGGACGCCTCCCTTAAAACCGTTTTTGAAGGTGCCTTTACCACGGCCGCCAGCGTGTACCTGTGCCTTAACTACGTATTGGGAGAGGCCCATGTTCCGGGCTGTTTGTGCTGCTTCCTGAGCTGTGGCGGCGGCAATGCCCTTGGGGGTAGCCACGCCAAAACGCTCAAAGAGTTGTTTTGCTTGATATTCGTGAATGTTCATGATAGTGGGCCGTTTGGCCAAATGTTTGCGGAAGAAAGGCTAGGACTATTTTTGATGTCGGTCAAGGGAGAATGGTTTGGTCTTTTGATTTTTTGTCCGGAGGTGCCGTGAAGCCCTGTTGGAAATCAAAGAGGACAGAAGGCTTGACTGCGTGCTTAAAGATTGGGAAACTTCCTTCCCGTTTTTCTGTAGAGACTTTTTATGAAAATTTACCGTCCTTCCGATACCTGCTTTGACGAAATGAAGCGCCGGATGAACCGCCGCGCCCTCCCGGAGGATTCCGTAAGGGATACCGTGAACGCTATTATCCAGGATGTTTCCGCGCGCGGGGATGAAGCCCTTTTTGACTATGCCTCCAGATTTGACAAGGTACATCTTGATTCTTCCTCCCTGTTCGTGACGGAGGCAGAGCTGGCGGAAGCGGAGGCCATGGTGGAGGGGAGTGTGAAGGAGGCCATTGCCGTCTCTCTGGCAAATATCCATTATTTTTCAGACCGCAGCCGCAGGCAGGACTGGTCCGGCGTAAATGCGCAGGGCGTGGAGGTGGCGGAGCGGTTCCTTCCGTACGACCGTGTGGGCATTTATATTCCCGGAGGGAAAGCGCCCCTGGTATCCACTTCCATCATGACGGGCGGTTTTGCTCAGGCCGCCGGCGTGCGGGAGATTGTGGCCGCTACGCCCTGCGGGCCGGACGGCCGGGTGAATCCCGCACTTTTGTATGCGCTGAAAGCCTCCGGCGCGACGGAAATTGTCAAGATAGGGGGCGCTCAGGCGATAGCCGCCCTTGCACTGGGGACGGAGAGCGTGAAACCGGTGGAAAAGATTTTTGGTCCCGGCAACCGTTTTGTGGTGGAGGCCAAACGCCAGTTGGTGGGGGCTGTTGCCATTGATTTGCTGCCCGGACCCAGTGAAGTAATGGTGCTGGCGGATGATACTGCGGATGCAGAGTTTCTGGCTGCCGACCTGCTGGCGCAGGGCGAGCATGGCCCGGACAGCGTAGTTGTTTTTGTCACTACATCAGAGGCGTTATTGGAGCAGGTGGATGCGGAAGTGGAACGCCAGGCCGCCCTGCTGAGCCGCGGATCCATCATCCGGGAGGTGCTGGACAAGCATGCCTACGGTTTTCTGGTTTCTTCCATTCAGGAAGGGGTGGAACTGGTTAATGCCTTTGCGCCGGAGCATTTGGTGCTTGTCACTCGGGATGAAGAGGCCGTGCTTAATGGCATCAGGACGGCGGGTGCCATTTACGCAGGCACCCTTTCTACTGTAGCCTGCGGGGATTTTCTGGCGGGTCCCAGCCATACGCTGCCTACCGGCGGCGCCGGCAAGTCTTTTTCCGGCTTGCGGGCGGACCAGTTCCAGCGCCGCACCAGCGTGGTGCGCATGAACCGGGATGCCGTGCTGAACTCCGCCCCGTATGTGGCGGAGTTTGCCCGGGTGGAGGGGCTGGACGCCCACAACCACTCCATTCAGGTTCGCGCCGCCCGCGTGAACCGGTAATCCCGGAATTTTCCTCAATGCTCTCCATGATGCAACAGCAGGGAATCAGGGAACGGTTGCCCGTTGCAGAAGATCTCCTTGTTGCCGGACATGGCTATATGGGCGTTTCCCGGCATCATGGGGGTGGAGTGGGGGCCGTTGCTGAGAGCATGGTAGTCGGCTTGCCGACCCGTTTGCGAGATTTGTCGGGATGGAACGCTCATCGGATGGGCGGTTTCATCCATTTGCTCGGAAATCCCGCGTAATCGTTTCACCGTATTCCTCATGTTCAAGTCCCTCATCCGCACGTTTGCCATTGTGGCGGCCTTCATCGCGGGGTACATGATGCCCGGCCTGCATGTGTACAGCTGGACATTCAAGTGGATGCTGGTAGTAATGCTGTTTGTAACCTTTCTGGGCATCCGCTTCAAACGAATGAAGCCGGAACGGGCTCACTGGCTCCTGACGGGGGCTAATCTGATGGTCGCCCTGGCGGCATGGGGTGTGTGCCGCCTTGTTTTTGGGGATGGGTATCTGGCACAGGCCGCTTTTTTCGTAGGCATCATGCCTACAGCCACGGCGGCTCCCGTGGTGATGGGGCTGCTGGGAGGCAGCGTGGAGTTTATGCTGACCGCCCTTTTGCTGATTAACGGTATTATCTGCGCCTTGCTGCCTTTCATCCTGCCGGCGGTTGTTGGGCGGGGCGGTTTTGAGATTTATCTGAACGTGGCCCAGAATATTTCCTTGGTAATGTTACTTCCCTTGGCTCTGGCATTGGCGGCGCGGCGTTTTTATCCGCGCGCCATCGCGTGGCCCAGGAAGTTGAAAGACGTCACTTTTGGCATTTGGGTGGTGATTCTGGTTTTGATAGCCGCAAACGCTTCTTATGATATTTCCTCCCGTGAGGGCATTTCGGAACGTGTTTTGGAACAGATTGGCGTGATTGCCCTGCTGGTTTGCGGGGTCAATTTCGGGTTGGGATATTTGCTGGGGGGGCGCACGCGCGCTGCGGAGTGCAGCCAGGCATTAGGGCAGAAGAATACCACCCTGTCCATTTATCTGGCTTTGACGTATGCCAGCCCCATTGCCGCTCTGGGCCCCACGTTTTATGTACTGTGGCATAATTTATGGAATGCCTGGCAGTTGTACCGCGCGTCCGAACGAAAGCGCAGGGATGGATGAGGAAGGGGGCATCCGGTGCGGCGGAAGTCCCCGGCAGAATTATGGGGATTTCCATGGTCGGGAAAACGGGAGGGAGGGTTCTTTTGAGCCGGTTCCAAGTGACGGCCGGCAGATTGTTGAAGGTTCTTTTTTATCCACTTTCAGGAACGGCAGAGGAGTTCTCCCCGAGCAAAAAGCTTGAAATTCGGGGAACGCCCGGTAACGTTATGCACTTGTTATGCAGGCGTCTTCTCCTTTGCCCCCTCTGTCTCCGCGTACCAAGTGGCTGATTGCCCTGTGCTTGTGCGTGCTTGTGATGCTGCTGGAGTTCCTGACGTACCACATGGCGTACCGCATCGGCTATGATGAAGGGATGCTGACTACTCCGCCGGTGGTGGTGCAGAAAAGCGATGAAAAGGCCATGCAGAATTTGTCCCGCTTCATGGCGGATGTTTTTGCTTCGCGCGAGAGCCTGGCCGGCATTCTGGACAACCGGGAGGAACGCCTTGCATGGATCAGGGATCCGGAACTGCGGACAGAAACGGCCTGGGGCCTCACCCGTGAGCTGATTAGCCGGGGTGGCGTCGTTCCTGCTCTTCCTGCGGCCAGGGAATTAATTGACGCCGGATACGCCGCCGGGCGCTATCAGGTATGGGCTCCCCGTGCGGATGCCGTGGCAAAGGCTCTGTTGGCGGAGCACCAGTATACTTCCGCCTACGATTATTTGAAAACCGCTGAGGAGGGATATGAGAAGGAAGGAATGGCTGAGCCGCTGGTGCGGACGCTCCAGACCATGAGTTCCATTGACCAGATGCTGAACAGGAATGAACAGGCTAATATGTTGCTCCAGCGTGCGGTGGATGCCGCTGTACATCTGGGGCCGGATGCCCTCCCTGTCAGGTCCAGGCTTTTAGCCGCCCAGGGAAGGCTGGCACGTACTACGGGGCGCATTCCGGAATCGCGCGAGTATTTCAAGAAGGCTCTGGCTCTTTGTCCTCAGCCGGACAAGACCACTGGAGACCTGGCCCTGGCCAGCATCAGCATGGGGGAGGCCATGTTGGAAGCCGGCAGGAAGGATGAGGCACGGGAATTGTTTTTAAAGGGCCTTTCCGGCTCGGAAAATGCCTCTTACCTGTTGAATGACTGCCTCAATGCCCTGCGCGGTCTGGCCCGTATTTCTACGGAGCAGGGGAATTATGAGGAGGCCCTGGCTTATCTTTACCAGGCGGAAGGCGCTGCCCGCGGCGTACTGCCGGCGGACCATGCCTTTTGGGCCGGGTTGTATGATCAGAGAGGGTGGGTCAACATCTTGCGCAAGGCCTCTCCGGAAGCCCGGGCGGATTTTTTAAAGGCCATTGCCAACAGCTCGGCTTCTCCCGTCATTTCCGCCCAGTCCCGCGAAGGGCTGGGCAAGGCATGGCTGGATGCCGGGGAGGGGAGCAAGGCCAGGGAGAACCTGGAAAAGGCCCTTCAGTTGCGGAAGTCCCATTTCGCCTCGGATCTTCTGTCCCTGGGCCGCGTATATTATTCCCTGGGACTTGCCAGCGATATGGCGGGGGACAGGGGGGGCGCCCTGACTGCCTATGCCGGAGCGGGGGATTCTCTGCTGAAATGCGTGGAGGGGGCGGAACGCAGGGGTTTGCTGGTTCAGTCTTATTTGTGTAAGGCGTACGCTCTGTGTGACGGAGAACAATGGAAGGAGGCGGCAGAGGCTTTTGAGGCGGTTCTTCCCATGCTGGAAGGGGAACAGAGGTCGGAGAATTACAAACAGCTTGGACGCTGTTATGACGAACTGGGCATGAAGGAGAAAGCGGATGACTGCTGGAAGGAATCCGGTTTTCCCCGGGTGCGCATGGCATCCCCCGGGCGCAGACCCTCCGTGAACTCCAGATCTTCACGGAGGTAGGATGCGAGGGGCTTCGTAAGACGTTGCGAGGCGTTTATTTTGCTTGATTTGTGCCGTCTTTTTGGCTCAATGCCTGCATGAGTTCCGAGCGCCATTTTTCCAGTAAGCCCTACCGCCCCGCACGCAAGAAAAAGTCTTATTGGAAGCCGGTCCTCTTTTTGGTCCTCCTGGGAGGACTCTGGTTCGGCTACATCCAGTACTGGCCTACGATAGAAGGGTGGTTCAAGCCGACCATTCATGAGGTGCACAGCCAGACGCAGGCCATGGGGCATTTGCAGGATATGCTGGCTTCATGGAACGGTTCCGATGCAGAGCTGGCGCAGATGGCAGCCTCCGTGGACAAGCAGGTGGAATGGATGAATTCTCCCGAAGCCAGAGATTCCTTTGCATGGCTTCTGGCGGTGGAAATGGACCGGCGTGGCATGTTGAAAGAATCCGAACCTATGCTGGCTGCTCTTCTGGGAAAAAAGCTGGCTGCTTCCTCCTCCATGACGGCGGAGGACAATACCCGCCTTCTGGGCGTCAGCCTGAACTGGGCGCGGGAATTCGCCCGCCGCAAGCATGATGCTGTGGCGGAAAAGCTTTATGAAGTGATTTTGAAAAATACGCCGGAAGACCAGGTTTCCATCCGTTTAGCGTGCTTGGAGCCATTAATCCATTATGCGTACGACCAGGCCAGGTTTGAGCGTTTTTCCGCGTTGTGCAAGCAGGCTGTTTCTCCTGTCATGAGGAGCATGCTGAATAAACCGGAGGATGTGAAGAGCATGGTGAAAATCCTGTTGCTTCAGGATACCCTGCCAGACAAGACCACCGGGTTGTCCGGTGGCACAGGGAGTGCGATTGCCCGGGAGCTTCTTACTAAATTCCGCCTGACAGCCAATCCGGACATGGGCCGCATTATTCTGAATGAACTGAAGATGCCGCTGAACACGCGCCGGAAGTATTCCCAGGAGGAATTGAAGGCCATGGCCGACCAGCTGGAAGCGGCTCTGATCTGCTTCCGAGCAGCTGAAACGGAGATGGACTGCACGCCGGAGACAATGCTTGCCCTGGCACGGGTAAGGATGCAGATGGGGGATTTGAGAGAAGCCTCCCGCCTGCTGTCCCGTGCAGAAGGGGCTGCCATGACGCTTGGCGTGGATGCTCCCCGTATTTTGAGCGGCTCCAGCCTGAGCCAGGATATTGCGTCCATGCGGTCCCAGCTTGAAAAATACAGCCAGGCAGAGGCTTTGGTGAAACGGGCTTATGAAGATGTGAATGTTGCCGCAGCTTTCCTGAAGGCGCGGGATTACGATCAGGCGGTAAAGTATCTGGAACAGGCAATGAAAGTGGCTCGTGAAAATACCACGTTTGTTCAGGCACTTCAGCCGGTCATTCTGAATCTTCAGGCGGAGATAAGCGCCGGCAGGGAACAATGGGCTCTGTCGGAGTCCCAATATGGAAAGTTGATTGCGGAGTGGGATGCGTTGACTCCGGAAGATAAGGAAAAACTCCGGAATAATCTGGCCTCCATCCAGTTGGGAGAGCTTTACAATGAAATTCACCGCAACTGGGCTGGTGTGTGCCTCAAGCAAAAACGAACCACAGAGGCCCGCAGGGTGCTGGGGAAGATAGGAGAGGTTCCGGCTGAAGAACCGGAGAGGCCTGCCTCGCGCCGACGCCGCAGATAGCAGACCCTTCCTTCAGTTAGGCCGTTCCTTTTTTGGAAAGGAAAAGTTATCCATTGGCAGATGCCGGAGGGGCTCAGAGTTCCCAGAGGCTCCGGTCGGGAGCTTGACTAAAGCGGGATACCTGCGGTCAGCTGCGTGAGGCTGAAGGGGCTTTTTAAGGAAATGTGCCGCTTTAATCCCTTGACGTCATCAAAGAGCTTTGGCACAGGTTCCGTTTCCCTGTATCGACGGATACCCGGCATTCCAGAGAGAAAGAATGGATTTTAGGCCTTCAACAAGTTATTTGTCTCTTTTTGGGGCAAATGTAACGTTTCCGGTATGATCCATATTCTCAAGCAGAGCTGAAAAACAGCTTCTGCAGAACCTTCAGCTGCGGACTTTGGCTTTCTGTCTTACATGGCTGAGAGCCCTTTTCCCATGAACCATTTTTTCACGGCGGTCAGCTGCGGATTGACGGCGGGAGCGCACAGTATATTTTGCGAAAATTTGGCTAACCGTAAGGTTGCCCTGTTCGAAAAGTTTGAAAATATTATCTCTCACCCTCATGGCTTCCTGAAGCGCTGCGTCAGCGCCCCCGTATTGAGAATCGGAGAAATAACGGGTGAATAAACGCTTGTTCTTACAGATCGCCAACCGATAGCCCTGAAAGGCCGTTGTTTCGTAAGTGTAACGGGTGATGTTTTTACAAGGCATATGAACAGAAGTTATGGGACCGGGTGATAGAAGTAGTGATAAGCTTCTATTAGAATAGGTTCCATTTCCTGTAAAATCCAGAAAAAATACAATTTGTTAGATTGAGTGCAAAAAATGCACTACTAGATGCTTGTGGACAGGTTATTGTGGCGTGTCATCCCTGACATAAAAACAACCGTCGGAAACACGGATTTTCAATTTTTCCCCTGCATGCACCTGGTTTGTCTGCCGGATAAGCTGCTTATCCTGGTTTTCTACCAGGGCATATCCGCGGCGCAGGGTCTGTTCCGGGCTGTGTGCTTCAAGACGTGCTTGAATAAGAGTGAGTTGTGAAGATAAATCCGTCATGCGGGAGGCGGCTGCATGGGATAAACCGGCCTGAAGGGAAGCCAGAAGCTGTGTGCGCTCCCGGTTCCTGTGGGCGGGGTGGCGCATTTGCAGCTGATGTTTCAGTTTGTTAATATGCAGCGTGTTATGAAAAACTCTCGTGGTTGCGGCATTCTGCAGGGTTTCTTCCATATCGTCCAGGCGCTGGGAATAAGGAGAGAGCAGGGAATACGCATCCAACAGCTTCCCCCGCAGGTAAACATCCAGTTTCAGCTTGGAACGCAAGAGGGAATGCCGAGCGGATGCATGAAGAGCCTGTTCCATTCTGGACAGCTTGCGGAGCCATTCAGGGCCGTCCGGTGTGGCCAGTTCTGCGGCTGCGGTGGGAGTGGGTGCGCGCAGATCCGCCGCAAAATCGGCAATGGTGAAGTCCGTATCATGACCCACTGCGGAAATCACGGGAACGGTACATTCGTAAATGGCGCGCGCCACCGTTTCCTCATTGAAATTCCACAAATCCTCAATGGAGCCGCCTCCGCGTCCTACAATGAGCACGTCCACGGGCGGGAGACCGTTGAAGGGCGCTCCGGACCAAGCGCGCACGGCTGCGGCTATTTCGTGCTCCGCTCCTGCCCCCTGCACGCGTACGGGCAGCAGATAAGCCTTCACCCACGGGGCGCGGCGTTCCAATACGTGCCGTATGTCCTGGATGACGGCGCCGGTGGGGGAGGTGACGATGCCGATGGCGCGGGGGAACGTGGGAATTTTCTTTTTGTGTTCCGCGTCAAACAACCCCTCGCGCTGGAGTTTGGCTTTCAACTCCAAAAAGCGAGTCTGCAAATCTCCCTGTCCTGCAGCTTTTACCTGCCTGATGACCAGCTGGAGTTGCCCCCGGTCCGGGTATACGGTGGCGCTGCCCAGGACATGGACTTTCATCCCTTCCTGGAGCCGTATGGGGCATTTGGAAGCCGCTGCCTTGAAAAAGGCGCAGAAAATTTCCGCTCCCTGTTCCTTCAGGGTGAAATAAACGTGGCCGCTGGTGTGATGCTTGACGTTGCTCAGTTCTCCCACCACCCACTGGGTGCCCACAGCGATGCTGACCGTGTCTCTCAGGCGGTAAACGAGCTGTTTGACTGTGATGGGTTTGGGCGCGGCGGGCGTTTCCTCCGGGAATTCCATAAATTACGGTTCAAAGGGGATGTTCAGCGCTTCATACGCCAGCATCCTGCATTGCTTGATATCCAGCTTGCCGGATGGGAGCACCGGGATGCGTTCTACGGGAATAATCTCCTTGGGGCACCAGAGGGCCGGCAGCCCCTGGTCAATCAGGCCGTGCCTGATGAGGGTGCGCGCCTGGTGCACGTAATCCGTCACCAGGGTGGTGAGCAGGGCTACGGCCTCCCCTTTTACGGGGTCCGGAATGGTGACGACGGCTATCCGCCGTTCTTCGTCCGCCGGATCCAGATTCCAAATGTTCATAATGGCTGCTTCCAGGGCTTCATGAGGCACCATTTCCCCACCTATTTTGGAAAAGCGGGAAATGCGTCCTTCAATCTTCAGGAAGCCGAATTCGTCTGCGGAACCTATGTCTCCGGTTTTTAGCCAGCCGTCCACGAAAATATCGCGATCCGTCTCCGGACCGCCCAGATAGCCGGGAAAGATGTTCGGTCCTTTCAGCCAGATCATGCCGGAAGTAGTGATGGGAACCACGCGTCCCGTGTGAGGGCTGGTGATGCGTATGGCGATTCCGGGAAGGAGGGCTCCTACGGAACTCTTTTTCATGCCGGGAATGAAGTTTCCGGCGGCATTGGATGGCGCCGGGTCAATGAAGTTGACGGAACAGACGGGAGAGGCTTCCGTCAGGCCGTAGCCTTCGCATGGAATGATGCCGAATTTTTCCCGGAAAGCGGCGGAAAGGTCTTCCGGCAGTTTTTCCGCGCCAACGATCAGGTAGCGGACGGTTTTAAAGGTGTCCGGTTCGCAGCGTTTCATGAAACCGCGCAGGAAGGTGGGCGTGGTGACTACCAGACTGATTCCGTACTGCTTGATAAGGGCTCCCAGCCGTTTGGCCTCAAGAGGGGATGGATAGGTGACCATGTCGTACCCGCCGATCATCGGATACCATAGCCCGATGGTGATGCCGAAGCAGTGGAATACGGGCAGGCTTCCCAGAAACCTGCTTTGCGGTTCCAGCGTAATGCGGGAGGAACATTGAGAGATGTTGGAAAGAAGGTTGTGGTGGGTCAGCGGCACGCCCTTGGGTTCCCCGGAAGAGCCGGAAGTGAACATCAGCACGGCTTCGTCCGCGCCTGTAGGTGCGTCCAGCCCCAGTTTTTTAATCATGAACCCCGCTGTCAGGAATTTGATGGCGAGGCCCCAGCGTTTGGCGGAACCTTTAAGCAGGGGAATTTCCCGCTCCATGAGGATCAGATCCCGCTGGGGGGGCCACGGGAAATTCTGGAGCTTTCGCATGAAGGTATCCGCAGTAATAAACCAGTCCACGCCGGATTGCTTTACAGAGCTGGCAAAGGCTCCTTCCGAGGCGGAATAATTGAAATTCACCGGTGTTTTCCCGGCGAACAGGCAGCCCAGATTGGCTATGGCCGCTCCCTTGCCCGGCGGAAGAATGATGCCGACCCGGCGATTCGAGGTAATTTTTTTCAACCTCTTGGCAAAGGCTACGGAAATGGCCAGTAGCTGGCCGTAAGTCAGCGTAGTGTCGTCAATGCCGTCGATGACCCGGCAATCGGAATGAAGTTTGAGGCTGCGGAAAAGGAGGGCGGACAGGGAACCGTGGAGCTGAGGCAGCGTGGCGTATGCCTGGGCGGAACATTCCAGCCACGCGGAGGTCAGGCGTGCCGCCATCTCGGCCCCGGGGGCCAGTTTGGGGAGAATATGTATCTGGATGTCCGCCTGGGCGTCCGTATCGGCCTCCGCATCCAGCACGGAGTTCGTGTAAAAACCGGCATAGACCGGTACGGGGGAAATATGCAGGGCTTCCAGGGCCTTGATGACCCGCGGAGGAATTTGGCTGATGGAACCTTTCACATGGGAGACGGGACCGGGCAGAAATACTACTCTTCTGCCTTCGTTAATGCGTTCCATGATGGCGGAACGCAGCGCGACAGGGTCGCTGCCTCCGGCCTGGAACAGGATGCCGTCCGCTTTAGTGGATTCCAGATGGGAGGCGGTGGCCGTATCCGGGGGGAGACCTTCTTCCACTAGGTAAGTCATGCGGTCCCTGCCCAGTTCTTTTTCGAACATCAGTAGGGTTTTATAAGATACTTTGTTGAAGATCAACAGATCACCTGAGTCGGATAAATTGGAGGAACCAAAAATGGCCATGGGAAAAGGATAAAAAATTTGCTTGAAGCATTTTAGCAACTTGAAGAGCCGGGAGCAAGGAGGAAAGGTGCATTCCCGGTTGCTTTTCCTTTATCCGGACCGGTCTTGGAAGCCTTTCCCGGCTCGGTACGTTTTTTATGGGAAGAGTATTGTTTTTCATGGGATTGTCTGGATTTGGCGTTATCTCCTGCGAAGGCGTTTCCGCAAACCAGCTGTTCCGATATTTACTTCCTGATGAATGGGCCTGGTGGGCAGCAACATCTTCGGACGAGAAGCGCTGGCGGAAATCCGCGTGAACGCGGCGCAGGACCTGGGAGACCGGAGAGGGGAAACGAACGTCTCTCTGCTGGGCAACCCCGGCTTTGCGCAAAGCGTGAGGGGAGCGAAAGTGGGAACGACGGCGCTGCAGCTGGGAGCCGGACTGAGCGTGCCTGTAGGAACGAAGGGAACCATCTACGTGAACGGGAACGCGGACATCCGGGACGGGGCTGCTCAGTAAACGGGACGTATCAGCTACTGCTACGATTTCTGGTCTTTGCTCCGAACTTGCTGCGGGTAAACAATACACCCTCTTTTTCTATGTATGAAAGGTGAAATTCACGAAAGGTGTTATTTTGCTGCATCGTTTGTTCAGGAATAGGGAAGGGATGAAAAATAATTTTTGCGTCCATTTTTATTTTCATGTGAAATGTTGCATTGCGGATTAGCAATCCGCAGAAGCATTATCCAGAAAATAGACCAGAATCAGATATTTTTGATGTTTATAATGAAAGAGATATGGAATGTTTTTTTGAAAAAATTCTGAATTGGATATTAAGAAGATGATGATTTCCTGGTATGCAACATGCATTGGATCAATGTTGAATATTGACGGCGGATTGCTAATTCGGTAATAGCTATATATTGCAAACAGCCAATCAGGACGGCTGGATAGCTTTATTATTTACCCATATTTGCAAGTTATGAAGTTACGTCTACCGCTCAAGTTGTTGTCCGCCTTATTGTCGTTTTATGCCATATCCGGTTTTCATGTGTTCGCTGCTACGGAGTGGGACGGCAGCAGATATTCCGGTAATATCTATACGTGGGTAGGGAGTTCGTCCAATGATTTTCATAACGGCGGCATTGTCCTGACCAATCCGGATGGAACATACGGTCCTGTCAATACGAATTGGGGTTCCGTTTCAGAGGAGGGGAGTATTTGGAATCTTTTTGCCAATGAAACGGGACTGTCGCAATATAACACATTGCGCTTTGTCGCATCAGGCACGGAAGTGGGCGATGTCACCGTATCGGCGACCAATAAAAATCCATCCTGCTCCTTTACGCCATTTACCATGGGGGGATTGATTGTGGAGGAAGGGGCATCAGGGTTCTCCCTTGTCCCGAACAATAATGCCCAGAGGACTCTTATACTGGGGAGAGCGGGTACGGAAGAGCCGGTATTATTTACGGTTCGTGAAGATTTTTCCCTGGGTTCTTCCTCCAATGCATGGGGCCCGGTTAATGTGAATGCAGACTGGAATGTCCTTGTGGCAAATGGCAAGACGCTGAATGTTTACGGGGCACTGAATTCTTCCGGCCGGACCATTACGGTGGGCGGGGAAGGATTCAGCGGTACGTTGGTTTTAAACAATGCGGCCAATGCATCCATGACTGCTGAATGGGTCATCACCTCCGGCTCTACTGTAAGGTGCATGAATAATTCCGCTTTGGGAAGCGGCCTTGTTACGCTGGATGGGGGGACGCTTGATTTTAACTCGCAAACGATCGGATCAACCATTACGTTGAACATGAGCGGGACCGGGACATTGCAGAATGTGACAGTTGATGGAGCAATTTTATCTTATACGTCTTCATCGGGAAATGATGGGATTACTGCTTCAAATACCACGTGGACGTCCGGGAAGATAGATATTGGGCGTTTGTTGCAGGGATTTAGTGCCGAAGGTTCCAATACCGTTGATTTGGGAGTGGAGCTTGGCGAGGGCGTTAGCGTACTGGGCTTAGATACAGGGCAATATAGAATAGAAGGCAGCGTGCTGACGATAGAAGACGGGGCGATATCCAGCGTGACGTGGGTATCTGCGGGAGAAGGAGGGGAATTGGAAGAAACGGTCAAGAACGCCTTTACGCTGGCTCTTGGGGAGGGGAGTGCGGCCAACGTCAGCCTGGGATATCTGAACGGGACCCTGACGACCAGCGGGGACAAAGTCTATCAAATCACCAACACCGGCGGAACTAAAATCAACCTGTCCGGGGTATACAACAGCGGGGCGACCCTGCCGTCCGGCAACCTCAACTACCAGGGGGACATCTGGATGGACATCAACGGAGGAGCATTCGGCATCATCGCCGGAGGTGTCACCAATGAATGGGGCACCAACCTCCAGACCAGCACGCTGACTGGGGACACCCATGTGCAGCTCTCTGGAAACGCCACGGCGGAACACGTCATCGGCGGGAACAACAAGGGAGCAAGCACTACCCTGACGGGAAACACCAACGTTACCGTCAAAGATAACGCCATCGTGGCGGGAGCCATCATCGGAGGAAGCACCTCCTCCCACAATGCCGTCACCACCATCACAGGAAACACGAGCGTCCTGGTCACCAACATCCAGCACAGCAACAGCGCGACCGTCAACCTGGGAGACTTCGGCAACGTCACAGCCCAAAACTTCATCACGGGCGGAAGCGCGTGGACGGCCAACCAGACTTCAGGAACGACCATCCAGGGCAGCACCTCGGTAACGATTAATGTAGGCGATGCGGAACTCTCCGGCACGGAAGGGCACAACAACTTCGTCAAAAACATCTATGGAGGCAGTTACGCAAACACGAAATCCGAGGGCAACGGAGCCGTACAAAAAGTGGAAGGAAACTCAAGCGTCTCCATCAGCGGAAAAGAAGGAATCACCTTCACGGGAGACATCATGGGCGGCTCCTTCTGGAACTGGGGCAACGGCACGACGCTGACCACCAACGGAAACACCAGCGTCTCCATTGACGGAGGTTCCACCTTCACGGGCAAAATCGTGGGCGGCTCCTGGAGAGGAAGCACGTGGACGGCGGAAGATCCCACAGCCCTGCCCGTCAGCATTGGCGGCAACATCACCGTCACCCTTGGACAGGGCACCTACCTGGGAGACATCTACGGGGCGGGCAACTGTGGCACGGTAGGAGGCGAAGTCCACGTCTCGCTGACGGGAGGAAGCATCTTTGGGGAGGAAGGAGAAGAAAGCGGCATCACCATCGGCGGAAGCGCCGGAGCGGCGGTAGAAGGAAACAGGACGCTGGAACTCAAGGGAACCTTTGGAACCGGGGACTTCCAAAACGTCACCTTCACCCGGTTTGATGAAATCAATATCGCGCAGGAAGGAACCTCGGCCACCATCTACGCGCTGACCGACAGCCCGGCCCTGACCAAAACGGGAGCGGGAACCCTGACACTCGGGGCGGACGCGGCAGGAGCGGAAACCATCCTTGACGGAACCACGGAAGGAATCACCATCTCGGAAGGCAGCCTGAACCTCTCCGGCGCCGGCGGCAGCCATATGAAAGGAACGTGGAACATCGCCTCCGGCTCCCGTCTCACCGGAGTCAGCGGAACCGTAACCGTAGGAGAAGGAGGCCTGGACGGACTGACCATCGCCCTGGGAACGGAAAACATCGGCCAGGACACGCAGGCGTCTGGCGCCGTCATCAGCAACGGCAGCGGAACGGGAAGCGACCCGAACCTGTCCATAAAGGGGGAAGGGCTGACGCTGGACCTGAGCAACGACGCCGTCGTCAACCTTCTGCTGGACCACAAAACCGACGACTCCTCCAGCTACCTGACCCTGACCAGCGGAACGCTGACCGTCGGCGACCTGGGCGGCATCGCCTTCACTACCGACCTTCTGTCCAACTACGGCATCCGGGTCACCGGAACGGACGGAGGCAGCCTGGTGCTCAGCGGAGCGGCCACCGGCCTCTACCGCGTGCAGGAGGAAGGAGGAAACGCCCATGAAGTCAACTCCTATCAAACGCTCTCCGGCTACGCCGGCGTCGTCATCGGCGGCGGCCAGACCCTGACGGTCAACCTGGCCGGAGCCCCGGGCGAATCCGACGGACAGGGAGCTAAAATCAACAACCTGATGGGAGCCACGGGCAGCAGCCTGGTCGTCAACAACACCGGAGACGGCACGGCCGTCGTCATCCTCAACAACAAACAAATGACGACGGGAGAAGACGACATCGATCCGGCCGGCCAGGACACCGTCATGGGCGGCAGCATCACGGGAGGCAACAACGTCGCCTTCATCAAGGAAGGAACCGGGACGCTGACGGTCGGAGGAACGATGGACGTGGAAACCCTCGCCCTGCGTGAAGGAAACATCGTCCTCAACGGCGCGTCAAACACCCTGGACACCCTCACTCTGGAAGGAGGCGGCCTGACCATTAACGGCAACGCCGAAGTCGGAACCATCACCGGCACGGAAGTCGGAGGCTCCCTGACCATCCAGGGAACTCTCAACCTGACCGGAACAGGCGAAATAAACGACGGCTCCATCACCGGAACCGGCACCCTCCGCATCCAGGAAGGAGCGGAACTGGCCCTGGGCGGAGAAGCCCGGCTGGACGGAACCTCAGTCACCGCCGACGGCACGCTGGCCCTCTCCGGAACGGAATCCGGCACCATCAGCAGCCTCTCCGGCAGCGGCACCCTGTCCATGAACGGAGGCAGCCTCTCCATCTCCTCGGCAACAACCTCCTCCGGAACCTTCTCCGGCACGCTGGCAGGCAGCGGCACCCTGGACATCTCCGGGCAAGCCACCCAATACCTGCAAACCGGCAATAAGGACTACGACCTCGCCGTCCGTGACGGAGGCGTCCTGGTCCTGAAAGGCACCGCGGACGCCCCCACGCTGAACTACAACAGCATCACCGCCGGAAACAACGGCACCCTGCGTATTGAAGCCACCGGGGACGCCCAGGGCAGCGCCAACACCACGCTCAACGTGGAAAGCATCACCTTCCAGAACGGCTCCACGACGGAACTGATCTACAACTTCAACCAGGACGCCCCCTTTGGCGCCCCCATGCTGACGGCGGGCACCATCACCGTGCAGGACGGAGCCGGCTTCCTCCTCTCCAACATGGAAGGAAACGCCGCCATGAACGCGGGGAGCGACCTCCATGACGTCGTCCTGATGAGCGCCACCGGCAGCATCAGCGGCCTGGAAGACGGGCAGAGCCTCGCCGCCCGGATATCCGGCCTCTTCGCCGTCTACTACCAGGACGCCACGCTGAGCCGCGACGGAAACGACATCCTGCTCAATGCCACACTCCGGCAGGAAAACCTCTTCGCCTCCGCGGCCGACACGTGGAACTCCGCCGCCGGAGCCAGCCTGCTCTGGGAAGCCCG
>Ga0137299_1012_pt1 | contig 41839 bp, 38 predicted proteins | sample RamsorwD2O_NANAD_FD_97185 | JGI IMG/M metagenome (GOLD analysis project Ga0137299, IMG submission 97185) | Mouse cecal microbial communities from Vienna, Austria - N-Acetylneuraminic acid amended with D2O_NANAD | ecosystem: Host-associated > Mammals > Digestive system > Large intestine > Cecum...
GGAGAATAAATGAGTGAGCTAAGGAGTGAATACAGAATGAACAAGCACATGAAATCCATCTGCTCTGCTGTACTATGCGGCTGCCTTGTAGTGGGCAGCAACACGTTTGCATATGGTCAGGAAGCGGCAGCAACGGCAAAGACAACAGAACAGAGCTCGGCAACAGATCAGACAACAGCGTCCGAAAGCACATCGACAACGGCTGCACAGACAGAAGCCACAACCACGGCACAGCCGCAGGAGACGACGGAACAGCAGACGACAACGGCGCATAAGGACCAGAAAACGACAAAAAAGAAGAAACAGACATCTAAGGCTTCTAACAAAAAGACAAAAAAGATCAAACAGAAAAACAAAGTCAAAAAGCTGAAAAAGAACAAGAATCTGAAGGAAGAAAAGACAGTTTCCAATATTATCCCCAAGATCTACAATGACACGCGTCTCAGCATGAAGGATAAGAAGGAAACCATCGCAGGTTTTACCTATTTTAATCAGGGAGATTCCGCCTGGAACCAGAATGGCTACTGCATTAAGAGCAGCGGCTGCGGACCTACTGCCATGGCAGTGTGTATTACCTCGCTGACCGGCAAGTGGGTAACCCCGCTTGACACGACTGTCTGGGCATATGAGCATGGTTATTACAGTAATGCAGGTTCTGCTCATGAAGTTGTGCCGGCCCTGGCTAAAAATTATCAGCTGGGCTGCAATGGACTCGGAACGGACTATAAGAAGATCAGGGATGCGCTTAAAAAGAAGCATCCGGTAGTCGGTCTCATGGGACCCGGCTATTTTACCAAAGGAGGACATTTTATAGCTCTGGTGGCGATCGATGACAAAGACCAGGTCACGGTTGCAGACGTGGGAAGCAGACAGCGCAGTACATACAAGTACCGTTTAAAAGATGTGATCGAGCAGTCTAAATCTGCATCCGCAGGAGGGCCATTCTGGGAGATCTATAATCCCGGAAAGAAAGAGAAAGCTGCACTGAAGGCCAAGAAGTCAAGAGAAGATGCGGAAAAGACAAAGGAACAGCGGCAGAAACAGCACCGCTATAATGACTTAAAAGCAGTCCTGGTGCAGCACCAGAGTGTTGTTGTTCCATTAAAAAGGGGAACCATTGTGACGGAAGAAAGCTTTGTGACTCTGTTGGATATTGATTCCAGGGATCATGTATCCGTAGAATTAAAAGAACAGGTGATCAAAGATTATTCTTTGAAGACGGTTGTGGATGAACTGCAGACGAAGGCGATCAGCCAGACCTTCTGGGAGATGACCCATCCGATGGAAAAGAGCCAGGGACCTACCCTGTCTGATTTCTTAAAAGATTAAACTGAGCAATAAGCAATACGGTCTGAACCGCGGACAGACGCGGTCAGGCTGTATTTTTTCTTTAATAATAAGAGTGAAAGGGTTCAGGCAATGAGGTGGATTTGTCTGCTTTGTTTTTCAAGGAAATCGTGAATCTGGAAACTTTTTTAAAAAAAATTTAAAAAATTGTTGACATTTTTCGCATTATTTTATATACTAATTTTTGTCGCGAGACAAGGGATCATAGCTCAGCTGGGAGAGCATCTGCCTTACAAGCAGAGGGTCATAGGTTCGAGCCCTATTGGTCCCATTCTTTATGCGGAACGCATAAGGATATGGCGATGTAGCTCAGTTGGCTAGAGCATACGGTTCATACCCGTAGTGTCAGCAGTTCGAATCTGCTCATCGCTATGAAAAGGCATGTTTTTTTAGAACATGTCTTTTTTTTGTATCTTGCATGGAATTATATTATAATAAAGAAAATGAGATATTCTATATAGATGACAGAAAAATATGAAAGCGAGGTATGGGATATGAGAGTTGGAATGGGATATGATGTGCATAAGTTAGTAGAGGGCCGTCCTTTGATTTTAGGAGGCGTGCATGTTCCATACGAAAAAGGACTGTTAGGACATTCAGATGCAGATGTGCTTCTGCATGCCATCTGTGACGCATTGCTCGGAGCCGCGGCTCTGGGGGACATCGGCCGGCATTTTCCGGATACAGACCCCAAATATAAAGGTGTGGACAGCATGAAACTGTTAAAGAAGGTCAGGGAACTGGTGGAGAAAGAGTGTTATCTGATTGAAAATGTAGATGCCACTGTGATCGCACAGAGACCCAGGCTGGCGCCCTATATTGAAGATATGACAGAGAAGATCGCAGAGACACTCGGAGTCGGAAGAAAACAGGTCAACGTAAAGGCGACCACGGAAGAACATCTGGGATTTACCGGTGAAGGACTTGGGATCAGCGCCCAGGCGGTCTGCATGCTGACTGCAGTAGATAATTATATCTATGAAGACGTATTGAGGCCGGGCGCACAGACCGGATGTCAGGGATGCCAGGGATGCCGGAAAGGGGAATAGATGGAACTTGTTTATGACGACAAAAGCCACAGGGATCTGATTTTTCAGATGTATCAGGATATTTTTAAGGACCCTGAAAAGTTTGCGGAGTATTATTTTGATGTGATCTATCCTAAAAATCAGGTGCTCATGGCATGGGACGGCGTCTGGCTGCAGGGAATGATCCACCTGAATCCGTACCGCATGAAGATCTCAGACAAAGAATTTGATGCACATTATATCGTGGCTGTGGCCACAAGGAAAGAAATGAGGAGAAAAGGCGTCATGCGAAAAATGCTTTGCAGGGTCCTCAATGATATGGCAGAGCGAGGTGAGCCGTTCACATATCTGATACCTGCCGACAAGGCTTACTATGAACCTTTCGACTTTGTGTTTGTGATGGACTGGGCAGAGACAGAGATCACAGGGGAAGCGGGCGCAGTTACAGGTTCTCCGGAACAGTTCCGGGGAGATGATATGCAGGAAGTACTTCGGTTCTTAAACCGGCAGATCCGGTCATATGATATTTATACGGTGATAGATCAGGATTATATACAGCAGGCGGCAAGGGAAGCAAAAAGCCAGGACGGAGACTTGATGGTGTTCAGAGAGCACGGTGAGATAACCGGAGTTTTTGCATACGGAAAAGAAAAAGATACAGTATATATACGGTTGGGATTCGGTACAGATGAGAAAAGATTTTTAGAGATGATCAGCAGAACATTTCCGGACAATAAAATCGAGATATCCGCGGGCTGTCTGAAACAGGGGAAAAAGGTCCCGAAGATCATGTTCAGAATTACATCCCTTGAGGCGCTGTGCCGCTGCCTGAAGAGCAGAAAAAAAACAGAATTTATTCTTACTGTAACGGACCCTGTGATCGGGAAGAATAACGGAACTTTCCTGTTTTCCGCCTCAAAAGACGGGACAGAAATCCGCCCTTCATCCAAAAAAGCTGTGGGAGAGCTGTCGATCGGTGATTTCTCAAAAGCAGTATTTGGATACGGCGGGGAGGAAGTATTGGAGAGGCATCCGTGTCTGAGAGAACTGATACCATTGGACGCCGTATATATTACCGAGGAGGTATAACTATGAAATTAATGTTTATCGGAGCAGACCATGAAGTAACGGGCAGCTGCTATTACGTGGAGGCGTGTGGGAAGCGTTTTTTGGTTGACTATGGAATGGAGCAGGGAAAGAATGTTTATGAGAATGCAGAACTTCCGGTGAATCCGTCAGAAATTGACTTTGTGCTGCTGACCCACGCCCATATTGATCATTCGGGACTGCTTCCGCTTTTATATGCCAATGGCTTCAGGGGCAGTATCATTACCACAAAGGCTACCAAAGAACTCTGTGACATCATGCTCCGTGACAGCGCCCATATTCAGGAGTTTGAGGCGGAGTGGAAAAACCGGAAGGCCAGACGGTCGGGGAAGGCGGAAGAGCCTCCTCTGTATACGATGGATGACGCGGTAAGTGTTATGGAGCAGTTCATAGGCTGTCAGTATAACGAGAAATTAGAACTGAGCCGGGGCATCAGCGTCCGTTTTACAGATATAGGACATCTGCTCGGCTCCGCCAGCATTGAGGTATGGCTCACCGAGGCGGACACGCAGAAAAAGCTTGTCTTCTCCGGTGATATCGGGAATAACAACCAGCCTCTGATCAAAGACCCCCATTATACGGAGAGTGCAGATTATGTGGTAATGGAATCCACATACGGAGACCGTTTTCATGAAAGTCATCCCGATTACGTCGGTGAACTTGCAGGTTTGATTCAGAAGACGTTTGACAGGGGCGGAAATGTAGTTATCCCGTCATTTGCGGTTGGAAGGACCCAGGAGCTTCTGTACTATATCCGCCAGATCAAAGAGGAGCGCAGGGTGAAGGACCACGGAGATTTTGCCGTGTATGTAGACAGTCCTCTTGCAGTGGAGGCCACCAACGTTTTTCAGGAAAACATACATGATACATTTGATGAGGATGCCATGGCACTGATCAATCAGGGCATCAATCCGATCACTTTCTCCAATCTGAAATTATCCATCACAAGCAATGATTCCAAGGCGATCAATTTTGATGAAGACCGGAAGGTGATCATCTCCGCTTCCGGTATGTGTGAGGCGGGAAGGATACGGCATCATTTAAAGCATAATCTGTGGAAGCCTGAAAATACCATTGTGTTTGTCGGATACCAGGCTTACGGCACATTGGGCCGTGCTCTTGTGGAAGGTGCGAAAGAAGTCCGGCTGTTCGGTGAGACTATCAAAGTAGAAGCCGATGTGGTGCGCCTGGAAGGAATGAGCGGCCATGCGGACAAAAAAGGACTCTCTGTTTGGGCGGAGGCTTTTAAAGACCAGCCTGAAAAATTTTTTATCGTTCACGGAGAGGATGAAACCTGCGACAGCTTTGCCCAATACCTGGAAAGTGAATGCGGCAGGAAGGCGGAAGCACCGTACAGCGGAGATATTTTTGATTTGGCCGCAGGAGAGTGGGAGCTCAGAGTTGCGCCGAAAAAAGTGCCGGAAAGCAGGAAGAGCACGAGAAGAGCCAATGCTGTATTTGCAAGGCTGCTGGCTGCAGGTGAGCGCATGATGTCTGTCATACGGAAAAGTGAAGGCGGGGCCAACAAGGATCTGGCCAGATTTGCGGATCAGATCAATGCTCTCTGTGACAAATGGGAGCGATGACAGCATAAGAGCATTATAGGATGTGATCATGAAGGAGGAAACAGATGAAGGTTTTAAAGTCCGATGAGATGCTGTGCGACCACTGTGTGGACCGGATCAAGATAGGTCTTATGGACGCGGGCATTGAAGCGGAAGTTGAACTGAGTGACAAAAGTATCATCCTTCCGGAAGATGATGATACACTGATCGAAAGAGCAAAAGAAGTTTTGGGGGAGCTGGGGTATTTTGCACAGGAAATGTAAAATACCCGGATGCTCCGGGAACTGTCTATAGAGACGTGCAATTTTCAGGCAATCGTGATACAATTATTAAGTATGACATTTTTAAGGATATGGGAGAAACGATGAAGGAAGAGAGACGGAATGAAAACTCCGCCGTGAGGATTAATAAGTTTTTAAGTCAGGCAGGCCTGTGTTCCAGAAGGCAGGCTGATTTTTATGTAGAGCAGGGCAAGGTGACGGTGGACGGTAAGACGGCTTTGCCGGGGACGAAGGTTTTTGAAGACCAGGAGGTCTGTTTTGAGGGGAAACCGGTTCGGATCAGCAGTCAGACCGTATATCTGGCCTACAATAAACCGAAAGGGATCGTATGTACATCCAGCAAAGAGGAACCGGATAACATCATCGATGCCATCGGATATCCCTCCAGGATCTATCCGGTGGGACGGCTGGACAAGGATTCCCAGGGGCTGATACTGCTGACCAATGACGGGGAAGCCGCCAATGAGATTATGAAGGCCAGGAATTATCACGAAAAGGAATATGAAGTGAAAGTCAGCAAAAGGATCACCAATGACTTTATCCAGGGAATGAGAAACGGTGTGCCCCTTTCAGAGCTTGACACAGTCACAAGGAAATGTGCGGTCAAAAAAGAAGGTCCCGAGAACTTCAGGATCATCCTGACCCAGGGCTTAAACCGGCAGATCCGCAGAATGTGTGAATATTTTGGATACAGGGTTACCAAACTAAGAAGAGTCCGGGTCATGAATATCAGGCTCGGCAATTTGAAAGAAGGATCCTACCGGAAGCTTACGCCGGAGGAAATAAAAAAGTTAAAAGAGGAACTGATCCGTGAAAGATAAGTTTGACCGAATGAAAGAGCTGATCCATATCCTGAGTGAGGCATCCAAAGCCTATTATCAGGAAAACAGAGAGCTCATGAGTAATTTTGAATATGACAAGCTTTATGATGAACTTTTGGAGCTGGAGAAAGAGACAGATACGGTGCTGGCCAACAGCCCGTCTGTCCATGTGGGATATGAGCTTTTAACTTCACTGGAAAAAGAACCCCATTCCTCCCCGATGCTTTCCCTGGACAAGACAAAAGAGGTGGGACAGCTGGAAGAATGGCTGGGAGACCAAAAGGGCCTTTTGTCATGGAAATTGGACGGGCTTACCATTGTCCTTACGTACCAGGACGGCGTACTTTTAAAAGCCGTGACCCGGGGAAACGGGGAAGTGGGAGAGGTCGTCACAAATAATGCAAAGGTATTTGTAAATCTGCCCAAAAAGCTCGCATACAAAGGAACCCTTGTAATCCGGGGAGAAGCCGTGATCCATTATTCTGATTTTGAGCGGATGAACGAAGAGATGGAAGACCTGGACAGCAGATATAAAAATCCGAGGAATCTTTGCAGCGGTTCTGTCAGGCAGCTGAACAATGAAGTGACAGCCAAACGGAATGTCCGCTTTTATGGTTTTTCCGTGGGGGATGTTCCGGATGTGGATTTTCATAATTCTGTAGAAGAGAAATTCATCTGGGCAAGATCTCTTGGCTTTGATATCGTGGATTATGTGGCAGTGACGAAAGATACGGTGGCAGAGGAAGTGGAACGCTTCTCGCAGGCCATTGAGACCAATGATCAGCCTTCCGACGGACTGGTGCTGATCTATGATGATATTGCATACGGCAGGAGCCTTGGGACGACAGCCAAATTTCCGAGGGATTCCATCGCTTTTAAATGGGCGGATGAGATTGCGGAGACTACACTGAAAGAGATCGAATGGAGCCCGTCCAGGACAGGACTGATCAATCCTGTAGCGATCTTTGATCCTGTGGAATTAGAGGGGTCTACGGTCAGCAGGGCAAGTCTCCATAATATCAGCGTGATGGAAGAACTGGAACTTGGCGTAGGAGATCAGATTTCCGTATATAAGGCCAATATGATCATTCCACAGCTGGCAGAAAATCAGACCAGAAGCGGCGATGCACCGATCCCGGATACCTGTCCGGCCTGCGGAGGAAAGACGGAAATCGAGGAAGAAAACGGGATCCGCACCCTGGTCTGTCCGAATCAATTCTGCAGTGCTAAAAAGATTAAGCTGTTTTCGCACTTTGTATCCAGGGATGCAATGAACGTGGACGGACTTTCAGAGGCATCTCTGCATAAGATGATGAACAAGGGTCTTTTAAACGAACTGTACGATTTATTTACCCTGAAAGATCACATGGAAGAGATTATAGAGATGGAAGGCTTTGGGGAGAAGTCCTTTCATAACCTGGTGGATGCCGTTGAAAGAGCCAGAAAAGTGACACTTCCTAAGTTCTTGTACAGCCTTGGCATCGCCAATGTAGGTCTGTCCAATGCAAAGCTGATCTGCCGGTACTTTGAGGATGACCTGGATGCCATCAGAAATGCGGATGCCGATGATTTCACAGTCATTGACGGTATCGGACCGGTCATCGGTGATGCTGTCAGCGGATACTTCCGTCTGGAAAACAACAGGCAGACTGTGGATGGACTGCTTCAGTACGTGGAGATTGAGAAGAAGCAGCCCGAAAAGATAGAGAAAATATTGGACGGCAAGACTTTTGTCATCACCGGTTCTTTAGAGCACTACGAAAACCGAAAGCAGCTCCAGGAGCAGATCGAACTGCTGGGAGGAAAAGCGACCGGCTCCGTGACGAAAAAAACAGACTATTTAATCAACAACAATAAAAATTCCACTTCATCCAAAAACAAAAAGGCCATGGAGCTTTCCATACCGATCATAACAGAAGAGGAATTTATGGACATGATAAAGTAAGGAATGATAAAAATGAAACGAAGGTTAATTTCATGGATGCTGGCGGCGGTGATGGTCATGACATCTGCGGCCGTATGGATGGGAAATGAGAAACAGGCAGAAGCGGCAGCTGCATTTAAAGTGCATTTTATCGAGGTAGGCACCGGAGACGGTGCCCTGCTTCAGTATGGATCAGGAAAGAACGCAAAGTATGCACTGATCGATGCAGGTCCTCAGACGACACAGCTTCTGGGAGGAAAAACCATAGATGTCAGCCGTAGAGTACATAATTACTTAAAGAAATATAAAATCCGCAGGCTGGAATTTGTCATCATGACTCATCCGCACAAGGACCACATCGGAGGATTTATTTCCATACTGGAGGACAGATCGATCTCTGTGGGAAGGGTCTATGCGACCCGGCAGCCGGTTTATTATCATTATTCGGGCGAGGATGATATTTACAGCTCAAAAATCTACCGCGCCGTCAATAAACTGATAGAGAAGCGGGGAATACCGGTTGTTGTACCGCGGATGAAATTATCCATATATCTTGGAAACGCAAAGCTTACATTTTATTCACCGGGACGGACCAATTTTAAATATGGGCGGGAAGTTGATTTTAATTCCAGGCAGGTCAATAAATTTTCCCTTGTATGCAGAATTACTTATGGAAAAAATTCATTTCTGATGACCGGGGATACTCAGCAGGAGTCCGAGTACGATATGATAAACCAGAGACTTAAACTCAAATCCCAGGTTCTGAAGGTGCCGCACCACGGATATGAGGATGTGCGCAATAAAGATGCGAAAGGGAAGTTTTCATCGAATCACAAGAAATTTTTTGACAAAGTACAGCCGGCCATATCGATTATCAGCAATGGATACCGAAATAAGGACAGAGTGCCGTCCGGTCTGATCACGAGGGAACTTGCCAAGTCTAATATTTATACTACGGGCGACAATGGCAATATTATCGTTACTTCCAATGGAAGCAGGCTGAGCGTCAGCACATCCAGAAATAAAAATGAGCCGGCCAGGGCCAGCACTTATGTTTCTTCCAAGAAGTCATCACTGCTCCTGAAAAAGATGTCGGTGAAGTCCAGCGGGAAGAAAAAACTGTCTATCGTGTCAGTCAATGCGAAAAACAAGTATAAGGTCAAAGAAAAGAAACCTTTGAAAATCTCAATTAAGGCCACACCCCAGTCATTTACAAGGACTAAGAATGTCCAGTACAAGCTGGTCAAAAAGGGGAAAAGCAGTGCCAAATACCGATGGAAGACCGGAAAGAAGGTCAGGGTAAAAAAAGGATTTAAAGGATGTCTTTACATAAAATACAATACTACTTCCGGAAGCACGATTGTAAAGACAAAAGGTTTCGTAATTAAAAAGAAGAAAAAGTAGAGAACAAAGGAGCGTGTAAATATGCCGATTAGAATTGATACAGACCTGCCGGCCAGGGCCATCCTGGAGGAGGAAAATGTCTTTGTGATGGATATAGACCGGGCGGTGACGCAGGATATCCGGCCGCTTAGGATTGCGATCCTGAATCTGATGCCGAATAAGCTGGATACAGAGCTGCATTTGCTCCGGAGTCTCTCCAACACTCCGCTGCAGATCGATATTACATTTTTAAAGACAGCCTCTTATGAGCCCACTCATGTGCCGGAATCCCACATGGAGAAATTTTATGTGTACTTTGATGAGGTACGGGACAAAAAATTTGACGGAATGATCATAACCGGTGCTCCCGTGGAGCTGAAAGAATTTGAAGAAGTGGATTACTGGAAGGAAGTGGAGGAGATCATGGAATGGACGAAAGAGAATGTCACTTCCACCTTACATATCTGCTGGGCTGCCCAGGCAGGGCTTTACTATCACTATGGGGTTAAGAAAAACGTTCTGGACCAAAAGATTTCCGGTGTGTACCGGCACTATCCGCTTCACAAAAAGACTCTGCTGGTAAGAGGGTTTGACGACTACTTTTTTGTCCCTCATTCCAGAAATACCGGTGTGGACGGCGAGGCTATCAAACAGTGCAGGGAGCTGACGGTTGTGGCGGAATCCGAGGAGACGGGGCCATATCTGATTTTAAACGAGACCGGGAGCCAGATCTTCGTCACAGGGCATCCGGAGTACGATGTCATGTCTCTGCATCAGGAATATATAAGGGATATAAACCGCGGATTAAACCCTGAGATACCGAAAAACTATTACCTGGATGACGACCCGAAAAAGGGGCCTGTAAAGTCGTGGAGATGCCATGCCAATGCCATGTATTATAATTGGCTGAATTATTACGTTTATCAGGCAACCCCTTACGATCTGTAGGAAAATTGTGTAGAATTGGTGTCAACAAAAAAGTAACATGCTGTTATGAAAAGGCTTTAATATAATGGATATTTAAAGAATCATTGAAAAAATCAATGGTTCTTTTTTTATCTTAAAAAACGATAAAAATATTCATCCGTTTCGGTTCATTGAAAACGCTGAAAATCCAGACTGTACAGCTGCACTGTTGAGATTTGTAAAGCATTTGGATGTAAAATCAGTTGAAAAGATTATAGACGGGATCCCTGAGAACTTTCAAGATATGCAGATTATAGCAGCGGGACAAAAAGAACATAATAAAGCAGTATTCCATATGATGCTAAACAAAAGCATTTTCCCAGCTGCAGAAAATTTTTTAGGGAGAAACATAAGTTTATGAGTAAAAATAATAAAAAAGATGAAAACGAACAGCCGGAAGAAAAATAAGAGGCATAATGCTTGTTGAAAAAAGATTGTGGTTATTTCATAATTTTGCTCCATTACCGCAGGGAGGACTTTTCAGAGTCGTCCCTGCGGTAATGGAGCATTAATTTTACATGTTCTTAAATATCTGATATATCTTTGAATAATTCTTTTTGTCATCCTCACTCTGCTTCACTCCAGTGTACTCCGTCCAATCACTGTCGCTTCTTCCGGGCACGTTATAAGTACGGGGGTTTTCCGTCAAAAGAATCGGAAGCCGACAATGTCTCTCGCCGTACAGCCACATATCCGGCATTTGTATTCGGATTTCTCGGCAAGAGATTTCAGGTATGCGGTGTCGTACTTGCCTGATCCTTCCAGCTCATAGATCTCATTGGCAGTGAGAGCCCTCAGAAGCCCTGCTTTGTTGACCAGGCATGCTTTCTTCTGAGCATTTGTAATATAGCCGATCAGGGAAGGAATCAAAAGAGCCAGAAGTATTGCCAGGAGCAAGAGAACTACAATGAGTTCCACTAAGGTAAATCCCTTTTTGTTCTTGTATCTGTATGACATCACAGTATGGTCAGCTCCTTCCCACATTTTTCTTTTGGTATAGTATATCTGCCTGGGATCAGGTACAGGAAAAGAGAAATCTATGCTAAATCACTGTGAAACAGAGGCTTCGCCTTCGGATCTGCAGCTGTCCCTTTTCTGATGCCTACACTGTCTGAATGCGGGTTTTCTTTCTGTGGGCATTTCTCACTCTTTGACGGCATTTTGGAAGCATATTCTTCAGTTTCTCCCATTCTTCATCATCCGCATTTTTTGCCAGCTTTTCTTCCAGCAGATGGGACTGGATGATCAGGCTGTAATAGAGCTGTGTATCCGTATCCTCCTGCCTGCATATTTGTGTCAGCAGTTTTGTAGCTGCGGCATATTTATTCCAAAGCTGTTCTGTTGCAAGTCTCCGGCTGAATGGAAAGATTACGAGGTTGAAGATCAGGGAGACCAGGATTCCGGCTATTATATACGCCAGACGGATTGCCAGCATTTCTCCCACACTGCTCCACCCAAAGACATCGGTAAAGACGGCGGCGCCCAGAGCACCAATGGTGGAACAGGCGAAAGTACCGGTATAGTCTGTAAAGTAAAAGGAAAGGTACCCGGATAACATCATAATCGCAGTGCGGCCTGTCATAGACGGGACAGCCGCATACAAAAGCAGGCTGAGGAGACCGCCGGCTGCTGTGGCGGCAAACCTTTTCTTTGCCTTCTGTCCGATGTCGTCGGCATACGGCAGAGAAACAGAAGCGATGGTAAACAGCAGCCATTTCCCGTGAACAAGATGCATGGACTGGACAAACAAGCATGAACATGCCAGGAGCAGACCGACGCGCAGGGCATATACGATTCTGACGGGACTGATATCCAGGGCGGCCTTAAGGCGGATGGAAAGAGAGAGCATCGTCTTCCGGTACCGGGTCTTTTTTTCCGGATCCGTCATATGGAGGAGATGTTCCCGCAGATAGGTAAGCCCGTCAAATAGTTCATTTGCCTTGGAATCCTCTTTCTGAGACAGAAATTCAGACCAAAGGAGCGGAGGGAGCTCTTTGATCTGTCCCTGGACAAACTGCCGGAAGACAGAGAGCTTTTCGGAGACGGAGCAAAGCATTTTAGTCTGGAAGACAGAGAGCGGCTGTTCCATACCGGAAAGGATCAGAAACAGATGTTCCATACCCCGGCCGGAATCAATTACTGCAAAATCAGCATCTGAAATGCACAAAATCCTTTTCCGGCGGTCATAAACCATACGGCTTAAGCGGAACAGATTTTTTCTCACGTCTTCCGGTGTGTCAGGGGAGCCTTTTCCGGTGATCATATAATCGATCAGATTGCACGTCTCATCAATCATATCAGACAGCGCATCTCTTGTGGTCTCAACAACCCGTTTACGGCCCATAATGAACTGATACAGAATGATGCAGACAGCACCTGTGATCATGGCGGCCAGACGCTTTGGCAGCAGATCCGGTGTAATCGGTGATATAAAGATCAGGAACAAATAGGACAGTATGTACGGGAAGTAAAGGTGGCTGGAATGCTCATAAGTAAAAACATAAAGGATCAGAAAGATCATTCCGAAGTTCAGCGGAAATGAAAACACAGGGGGCAGTGTGTTTACAACACAGGCAGAGACAGCCATGGCTGCAAGGACAGCAGCCTGGCCTGCCAGATGTTTTACCGGTGAAGCGGTCATATCCTTTAACATGGAAGATGCCATCATAATGGTAAAAATAACACCGACGATGGAATTCTCCATGCCAAATACTTTCTGGAATACTGTAACAAAAGTAATAATAAAAATAAAATCCAGAGTGGCAAATCTGAAATTCTTCTTCAGACTTTCCTGGCAGGAAGCCAGTATCTTTTTAGTCTTATTGTTCAATTAGAATGCCTCCTTTCAGCAATTCATAATGGTATCATGCCAAAGGACCTTGTTCAAGAACGTCACTTTTGGCTTTTTTTTCGTACACGAACAATATGTCCCTATAAATTTTGACAGGATTCATTCTTGCCAAGGTTAAATTGCTTAGGCAACTTGGGACCGGGACTCGGAGTACTCATTGCATGCTGGTTTTTTGGAAAAGGAGAAGAGCATTTAAGAGACCCCGAAAACGTGTACGAGACCCCGGTATCATCGAAAAAGTGGGAGAGAAATAGAAAGGGAAGTACAGGGAATGCAGCCTACACGATCATTCCGGGAGGCTAGAAGCCATCATCCATGCCGGAGAACTTTTGTTGAGAAGCGGATTCATCAACGAAATGCTTTTACGGGATGAGAATTTTTCCGTCTATCTTGAAAATATGCTTGCCATTGCCCATGGAGAGAAAGCGGTCAGAGACCAGATCCCTGGGACAGAGAAAGGGTTTATCGGATGTTTGGAGGGATATAGAAAAATAACCCACGATTTATAATCGGCGGCGTTGAATTTAGAGTCTTGATATGATAGCATTAGCTATGGTATCAAGGCTTTTATATTATTCCATAGGAAAGTCCTAAGAACCTTCCTATGGAATAATATAGCCCTCCGGGCATGATGCGCACAAATGCGAAAGGAACCTATTTGACTACGTCAAATCGCATTTGGCGCTCAAAGTTGTCAAGCCCTTCAAAGCTTGAGGGGCTGGGGCATTGAAGTGGGATTGCCCACTTTGTTTTGCGGAGTTTATGGCAGATACCATCTTACAGCGACAACTATTGTTCATAGAAAGGATGCCCATGATTAGACTAATTGCAACAGATATTGACGGAACTCTGGTAGAAGAAGCAGCTATGAATCTGAATCCTGAATATTTCGATGTGATCCGGGAGTTCAGAAAACGGGGAGTTTTGTTCGTAGCAGCCAGCGGACGTCAGAGAAAAAGCATTGAGCGTTTTTTTGAACCGATCAAAGATGATATTATTTTCCTGTCCGAAAATGGTGCCTGTATCACATCCAGAGAATATAAACATGTAGATGTGATGGACCCATTCATCGTCAAAAGCATAATGGAGGATGCAAAGGAGATTCCCGGATGTACCTGCGCTCTGAACGATGGGGAGACCAGCTATTTTGACTCCGAAATGCTTTACCGCCATATGAAGGACGACTATGGATACAATGCAGTGATGGTGGACGATTTATTCAAAGTGGAAGCAGGGGTCTGCAAAGTGTCTGTGTTCCACAACCGGAATGCGGAAGATGCGGTAGGAAAAGATTTTTATGATAAATGGGGAGGCAGGATCTACGTTGCGAGTGCAGGAGAGAAATGGGTAGACTGTATGAACCTTGGAGTAAATAAAGGGAACTCTTTGAAACGTTTTCAGGAGCATTATAATATTTCTGCGGATGAGACACTGGCTTTCGGCGATAATATCAACGATATTGAGATGCTGAAACGGGCTGCCCACAGTTTTGCCGTAGCCAATGCCAGGGAAGAGGTGAAAGAAGCCGCAAATTTTGTGACAGATTCCAACAAAGAAGACGGTGTATTAAAAGTGTTAAAGGCAGTACTTAGGGGGGAATTATGTTAGAAGCAGTTATTTTTGATATGGACGGAGTTATTGTAGATTCTGAGCCGGGATATTATAAAGCTTTGCTCAGACTGTTGGATGAATTCGATGCATATGTGGATGAAGAATACAATGCCCGGTATTTCGGCACTACGATGGAAAAGTTATTTACGGATACCATTGAATATTTAAACCTGGATACGACCGTTGATTATTGTGTTCGGCGTTTTTTCGAGATCTATGAAGAAGTGGTTGAGGAGGAAGGATTTACCCCGATCAAAGGAGCATTGGAGCTGATCCATTCTCTCCATAAAGAAGGAATTCCGACAGCGGTTGCATCTTCTTCACCGATGGATCACATCGTAAGGATCACAGAGAATTTAGGAGTCATTGACTGTTTTCGTGCGCTAGTGACAGGAGAAGACTGCGAACATTCCAAACCTGATCCTGAAGTCTTTTTAAAGGCCGCTGGACAGCTTGGAATCAATCCGGAACATTGTGCTGTGGTGGAGGATTCTGTCAATGGTGTTCTGGCAGGCAGCAGGGCAGGTATGAAGGTTCTCGGTTTCAGCAATCCTGAATATGGAAGTCCGGCTCATGAAAAGGCACACAAAGTTGTTCATTCCCTGGAAGACGTGAATGTAACTACTTTGAAAGGATTATTTAATTAAAATACATAAATGGAGAGGAAATAGAGTGGAAGCAGTTATTTTCGACATGGACGGAGTCATCGTAGATACAGAACCCGGCTTTTTTATTGTGGCTAATAAGTTTCTGGAGCGCTATGGAAAGAGTATTACCAAAGAATATTTTGAACAATTTTTCGGCGGCGCATCGGAGCACATGTGGAAGACAACAACAGAAATGCTGGGACTGGATGTTCCTGTAGAGGAATGTCTGAAGGGCATGCACGAAATCCGGGAACAGCGGATCCAGGAAGAAGGCTATGAGCCTGTCGAAGGCACACTGGACTTGATCCGGGAAATCCACGGTCAGGGAATTCCCCTGGCGGTGGCGTCATCTTCTCCCAAATCGGCCGACCATGTGGTGACTTCTATGAAAGATATCACTCTGGAATTGTGCAGAAGTTTTTAAGAATTTATATAGACGAAATAAATCTCTCCGAAGATGTTTGGGGAGATTTATTTGTTACGAAATTGTGACGATATATTGATTATATATTAAAAATATGTTATGTTAAAATTGAAATAGAGTAAATTACTTACAAGATATGCTTCAAGGTTCTGGGGGAGTTTACCAGAGAAGACAAGAAGAAATGAGGTTTATTATGAAAGCGGGCATGAAAAAATGTATCAGTTACTTGCTGACAGCAGTATTTGTTATCTCGGCTGCAGTGACAGCGGGAGGACTGCAGAAAAAGCAGGTCCGGGCAGCGGAAAAATTTCAGATCCATTTTATAGATGTGGGCGCAGGGGATGGAGCGCTGCTTCAATATGGGGAAGGAAGCAGTGCGGAGTATGCCATGATAGACACCGGGGCTGACTATTATACAACAACAAAAGGCGAGCAGATTACCACAGAAGACTGGGCATATAATTATCTCAGGAAAAAAGGCGTCAAAAAGCTTAAATTTATCCTTCTGACCCACCCGCACAGGGATCACATCGGAGGTCTCGGAAGAATCCTTCGGGATGATGATATTGAGGTCGAAAAAATATACGGAAATAACCGGAATCTTACTTATTCAGGAGCAGACGGCAGCAATAAAGAGTTCAATAAAGAATTTTATACAGAAACATTGGAAGCCATTGATTCCTATGCAGAGAGAAACGGAAAGGGCGATGATTTTTATGAAGTTCCCCAGATGGGAAGTGTGGCGAATATCGGAACAGTACGGCTTCAGTTCTATGGCCCGGTGGATGAAACTTCATTTCAGTATGGAAGAAAAGTGAATCTGGATGTCCGTGAGATTAATAAGAGATCTATTGTATGCAAGATTACCAATGGCAGCAATACGTTTCTTATGACAGGAGATGCACAGAGACAGACGATAGATGGAATTGTGAGAAAAGGGTACAATCTGTCGGCTCAGGTGCTGAAAGTTCCTCATCACGGCATGCAGGATGTGACAGAAGACAATAAAATTGGAAAAGATTATCCGTCTGACCACAAATATTTATTTGACAAAGCAAATGCATCAATTTCCGTAGTCAGCAATGGCTATGACAATGACAATGAATCACCTCTTCCAAGGGTGTTAAATGAATTGGCGGGTTCAGATGTCTATCTGACCAGCAACCGAGGGACGGTCATTGTATCCTCTGACGGAACAAACCTGTCTGTCCAGACAGAAAAAGGGAAAAATGCACCGAGTTACGCAGGCGATTATAACCCGAAAAAGAAATCGTCACCGACGATGAAGAGCGTCATCGTATCTACCAACGGAAAAAACAAGCTGGTGCCGACGACTTACAGTGCGGCCAACAGCTATAAGCTTTACGAAAAGAAAAATGTGACGGTCAAATTTTCAGGGACGCCTCAGCCGTTTACGAAAGTAAAGAGCGTCCAGTATAAGTTTGTGAAAAAAGGCGTGGACAACCGGACAGTTCCTTACCGCAGCGGAAGTTCTGTGGCAGTAAAGAACGGATCGGTGGGAAGAATTTATGTAAAATACAATACATGGCTCGGCTCCACTGTCATCAAGCTTCCGGGATTTACGGTCGATACTTCTGCGCCGTCCAGTGCAAAGATCAAGGGCAGCAAGTCAGGCATCAAGACTTATAAGACATCTGCGAAAAACCGCTATAACAAGAAGTATAAGAAGTCCATTAAACTGACATTTTCTGCCTCCTACGGGACAAGCGGGAAATCCAAAGTCCAGTATAAGATCGTCCCCAAGGGCAAGAAAAATACAAAGTATAAATGGAAAACAGGAAACAGTGTGACGTATAAGAAAAAAAAGAAATGGGTCCGCGTTTATGTGAAGTTTACCGACAAATCAGGAAATACGACTACGAGAAAAACAAACGGATTTTATATTAAAAAATAATAGACAAATGAAAAAAGATGGTAGATAATAGGATAGAAAGAATGAATGTCGTCAGTGTAAGCTGACGGCATTTTAAATATGGAAGATTATAAAGGAGAAGTGATATGAGAAAAACAAAAGTAACAGTTCTGCTGCTTCTGATGGCACTTACCGTATCTTTGCTGGCCGGATGCGGCGGGAAGGAAGAAGAAAAAACAAAAGACGGATATGCAAAGAAATTGTACCTGTATAATTGGACAGAATATATCCCGCAGAGTGTGATGGATGGATTTGAGAAGGAATATGGCATCAAAGTTGTGGAATCCACATTTACGTCCAACGAAGAGATGCTTGCCAAGCTGACGGCCGGAGGGACCGGACAGTATGACATGACCATCGCCAGCAATTATGTGATCGATGCCATGAAAGAACAGGACCTGATCGAGCCGATCCAGATGGATCAGATAAAAAATGTGAAGTATCTGGACAAAAGCACGCTGAACCAGCCATTTGATAAGAACAATGAATACACGATTCCATATATGACTTCATTTACAGTACTGTGTGGAAACAAAAAAAAATTAAAAGAGCTGGGTGTGGATATCAAAAGTTTTAATGATCTTACCAACCCGAAACTAAAGAATAATATTGTGCTTGTAGATGATATAAGGGAAATTGCCGCTATGGCGCTGAAAGTTAAAGGATACAGCTCCAGTACCACAAAGGAAGATGAGATTATGAGCATACTGCCGTGGCTTAAGAAGCTGGCGAAAAATGTGAAGGTCTATGATGCTGATGCACCGAAAAGCGTAATGATCTCCAATGACGTGGCAGTCGGCCTCATGTACAGTATGGATGCGGCTATGGCCATTGAGGAGAATAAAGACCTGGACGTGATCTATACAAAAGAACCCGCGCAGAAATGTCTGGACAATTTTGTGATCATCAAGGGGGCAAAGCATGCCAAAGAGGCAAGGCTGTTTATCGATTATGTTTTACGGCCTGAAAACTACAAAAAAGTTCTGGATGAGTACTATGGTGTATGTATCAATAACGGCACAAAGAAGCTGCTGGATGACCACTATCTGAAAAATCCCGGTGCAAATGTCGATCAGAAAGAGTTAAAAAGGGCAGAATATATTGATGATGTAAAGGATTCGGCGAGCATCTATGACGATCTGTATACGAAATTAAAGACAGAGTAATATATGGGAGGAATGAGTATGAAAGCGATGAAACGTCTGGATATTATCATCCGTCCGGAAAAACTGGAGAAGTTAAAAGAGATACTGGAAAAGAAAGACTATTCGGGCATGACTGTATTTACGGCAATGGGATGCGGATACCAGGAAGGCTTCATCCCTGAATTTGAGGAAATGAATTTTGAGATCAATCTGCTGCCGAAGGTTGTCGTGATGGTTGTCGTGTGGGAAGAAGACGTGGAGGATCTGCTGGGGGCGATCCATGAGGAACTGGCCACCGGACAGGTGGGAGACGGAAGGGTCTTTATATCCCCGGTGGACGATGTGATGCGCATCCGCACCGGAGAACGGGGCGCTGAAACTTTGTAGAAGGGTGGTGGAAACTTCGTTGAAAAATATCATCGTACGCTTAAGAAACATAGAAAAAATTTACGGAGGAAAATCTGTCATTGATCATCTGAATCTTAATGTGGCCCGGGGTGAATTTTTGACGCTCCTCGGTCCGTCAGGCTGCGGAAAAACGACTACGCTTCGAATGATCGGAGGTTTTGAAGATACGGACGGCGGACAAATTTTTCTGGAAGATAAAGATGTGGCGGGCAAAACGCCAAATCACCGGGGTGTGAACACGGGGTTTCAGAGCTATGCGCTGTTTCCTCACATGAACGTTTTTGACAATGTGGCTTTTGGCCTTGTGGAAAAAAAGGTGCCGAAAGCGGAGATCAAAAAACGGGTTGATGAGATGATTGAATTGGTGCAGCTTCAGGGTATGGAAAAAAGAATGCCATCTCAGATGTCAGGGGGACAGAAACAGAGAGTCGCCATCGCCAGAGCGCTGGTGAACCGGCCAAAGGTGCTTCTTCTGGATGAGCCGCTGGGAGCTCTGGATTTAAAATTGAGAAAGCAGATGCAGTTTGAACTGAAAGAACTGCAGAAAAAGCTGAAGATTACGTTCATTTACGTGACCCACGATCAGGAAGAAGCACTGACCATGAGCGACCGGATCGCGGTTATGAATGAGGGAAGGATCGAACAGCTGGGGACTCCGGTCGAGATCTACAATCACCCTAAGACAAAATTTGTAGCTGATTTTATCGGGGAGTCCAATATTTTTGAAGCCTACATTGAGGAAAAGAAGGGAAGCAGGATTTCCCTTGTAATGGAATCCGGAAAAGTGGAACTTAACGCCCCGGATTTTGAATACGATGAGATGGTCTATGTGTGTGTACGGCCGGAAAATATGAAAGCGTCCATGGAACCCCGTGAGGGATTTACTCTGAGAGGGACTGTGATGGAACACATTTTTGTAGGTTCTACCATAAAGACCATCATAGAACTGCCCAGCAGCCAGCTGGTCAAGATGACAAATCCTCCGGAAAATGAAGTGATCCCGGTGGGTACCAACGTATACCTTCACTGGCTTCCCCAAAAAACTGTGGTCATGCACACGCGGGAAGACCGGGTCTATGAGATTATAGAGGGGGCCGGAAATGAAAAAGAAGAGCAATAAAATTCCGTTTCTGTCAACTGTATCGCCGGCCATCATCTGGCTTATTTTGTTCCTGGTGCTGCCTCTTCTGTATATCGTTGGTATCAGTTTCATGAAAAAAGGGCTTTATGGGGGCGTGATCCAGACCTTTGATCTGACAGCCTATAAGACGATGTTCCAGTCGAAGTATATGAAGATTCTTTTAGATTCTCTGTGGCTGTCACTGAAGACTACCGGGCTCTGCCTGCTGTTCGGCTATCCGTTTGCCTATATTATTTCAAATACAAAGAAAAAATGGAAACCGTTTTGTGTCCTGCTGATCATGCTGCCCTTCTGGATCAATTCTCTGATCCGTACTTACGGATGGAACAGTATCCTGCGCGAGCAGGGGATATTAAATACACTCCTGATGCAGCTGGGGATCATAAACCAGCCGCTTCAGATGCTCTACACAGACGGGGCAGTCCTGCTGGGAATGGTGTATGCGCTGATCCCGTTTACGGTGCTGCCGCTGTATTCTTCCATTGAAAAGCTGGACCATTCCCTTTTGGAGGCGGCCAGCGATCTGGGGGCATCCAAGGTACATGTGTTCCGAAAAGTCATACTTCCTCTCACGATGCCCGGGATTTTTGCGGCATCGGTTCAGACCTTCATTCCGTCTCTGGGATACTTCTTTATCACGGATATGATGGGAGGGGCCACCACGATGAACATTGGAAATGTGATCAAGAACCAATTCCTGACTGCGAGAAACTGGCCTCTCGGAGCGGCGCTTGCGATTGCACTCATCGCAGTGACGATCGTTATCATGAAGCTGTATACACGGGTCGGAAGTATAGAAGATATGGTATAGGAGGAATGAACAATGAAAAAGAAAAAGATAGGATTCCGTCCTTTGGCACTGTGCTATGCATGTCTTTTCTATCTGTTTTTATATTTGCCGATCGCGGTGGTCGTTGCATTTTCCTTTAACACATCCCAGCTCAATGTGACCTTTCAGGGCTTTACATTTGAGTGGTATGGAAGGATGTTTGAAAATGTCCAGCTGATGCAGTCGTTTTTCAACACTCTGATCGTAGCGGCCGTCAGCACCCTGCTCTCCGTGATTCTTGGGACACTGTGTGCCGTAGGCATGTACCGGTTTAAATTCAGAGGACGGGAAACTGTCAGCAATCTGCTGTATATTCCTATTGTGATCCCGGAGATCGTGCTCGGTATTGCGGTGCTGGCATTTTTTACGATGGTGAAAATACAGATGAGTATGGCTACCCTGATCATTTCTCATGTGACATTTTCCATGCCTTTTGTAGTCATCACAGTGCGGTCGAGGCTTGCGGGCTTCGACCCTTCCGTGGAGGAGGCGGCAAGAGACCTCGGGGCAAATGACTGGAGAATCTTTCGCAGGGTTACGCTGCCGATGATCCTGCCGGGGGTTTTATCCGGAGCCATGCTGGCGCTTACGATGTCCCTGGATGACGTAGTAGTCAGCTTTTTCACAACCGGACCGGACAGCATGACACTTCCGATCAAGATCCTCGGAATGGTGAGAAAAGGAGTGTCGCCGGACGTAAATGCACTCTCGACGCTGATGATCCTTGGAACGGTCCTCATTATGGTGGCCGCAACATTTTTTGAGATGAGAATGGAAAAGAAAGAAGAAGCTTGACACGGAGCTTTATATGACGTACTATTTTGTTGAGAACAATTATCAAAATGGAGCGAAAGATGAGATTAACAGAGACAAATCCAGGTACACAGTATCTGGTAGAAGAAATCCAGCTGGAACTTGCAACGAAACGCCGTCTGGAATCTCTCGGCATGACAGAAGGTTCTAAAATCAATGTGATGCGGAAAAAGCGCAACGGGGCTGTGATTATTAAGATCAGAGGGACCCGTTTTGCTCTCGGAAGAGAGATTGTTATGGGGATCAAGGTCGGGGACCGTGCAGGAAAGAGGGATTTATCATGAGTGCAGAGGAATTGCAGGTCGGATTTGTGGGGAATCCGAACTGCGGAAAGACTACGTTATTTAATGCCTACACCGGGGCCAAGCTCAAAGTGGCAAACTGGCCGGGTGTCACGGTGGAAAAGAAAGAAGGGGCTTTAAAATACCACAATCACATGTACAGGCTGGTGGATCTCCCCGGCATTTACAGCCTGACATCCTATACGATGGAAGAAAAGCTGTCCAGGGAATATATTCTTCAGGATGATGTGGATGTCATCGTTGATGTGGCAGATGCATCTGCGCTGGAACGCAATCTTTATTTGACTTTATGCCTGATCGAGCTTGGAAAGCCTGTGATTCTGGCTTTAAATATGATGGATATTGTCAAGGAGCGGGGAATGGAGCTGGACCTTCACCGTCTTCCTGAGGTGCTGGGGATTCCGGTGGTGCCGGTTTCAGCCCGGAAAAAGACCGGACTGGAAGTGCTCATGCATGCGGTAGCTCATCACAAGGTGGAGGGAAATGACCGCCAGGTCTTTGACTATCCGGACAGGATCGAGGAAAAGATTACACAGATCAGGCTGCGGCTGAAGGAGAAATATCCGGATATGCAGAACAGCCGGTGGTATGCCATAAAACTTCTCGAACAGGACGAGGAAGTTACACAAAAGTACGGAACTCTCGTGAAAGGGATCGTGGACAGGTCCTACGAGAATGATATTATCAATGAAAAATATCACTTTATCGAACGGGTTATGGCTGAAGTTCTGGTCAACAAAGAAAAGAAGGAAGCGTTTACCGATAAGATCGACAATGTCCTGACACATCCGGTCCTGGGAATTCCTATATTTCTTGGCATTATGGCCGTGGTGTTTTTCCTGACATTTACCGTGGGAGATTTCTTAAAAGGATATGTCGAGATGATGATCGACTATGTCAGCGGGTACATAATAGGCGGACTTGAAAGTCTGGGAGCGGGACCGTGGGTGATCTCCCTCATGAAGGACGGAGTATTTGCCGGAGTGGGAGGCGTACTGTCTTTTGTACCGAATATCTTTATTCTGTTTTTGAGCCTGGGATTACTGGAAGACAGCGGATATATGTCCAGAGTCGCATTTGTCATGGACAGTGTCATGGACAGGCTTGGACTCTCCGGAAGAGCGTTTATCCCGATGCTTCTGGGATTTGGCTGCAGTGTGCCGGCAGTTATGGCATCAAGGGCTCTGGAAGATGAAAGGGACCGGAAGAGGACGATTATGCTGATCCCGTTTATGTCATGCAGCGCAAAGCTTCCTATTTATCTCGTGTTTTCCCAGCTGTTTTTTGGAAAAGCAGCCATGTTAGTGGCTTATTCCATGTATATTTTGGGACTGGTTCTGGGGATTTTTGTGGCGTTTGTCCACAGCAGGATGCTGAAGGGCAGTGTAAAACAGCCGCTCCTGATTGAACTGCCGGAATATAAGACACCAAATAAGCGGACCATTGCCATCTATGTATGGAGCAAGCTGAAAGATTTCCTCTCAAAGGCGGGAACGACAATCTGTGCCGCATCCATTGTCATGTGGGTGCTGCTCAACATGAATCAGACCGGACTTGTCGGCGATATGAGTCAGAGCTTTGGCGCTTCTTTCGGAAAATTTTTAGTTCCGCTGCTGGCCCCCGCAGGTCTTGGTCTCTGGCAGATCGCAGTCATGCTGATTTCAGGGCTGGCCGCCAAGGAAGTGGTGGCCTCAAGCTTTATGGTCCTGTTTCAGGTATCCTCTTCTTCAGACGCAAATATTCTTCAGATGCTGTCCGGAATGGGATTCACCTCGCTTAATGCTTACTGTCTGCTGGTGTTCTGTCTTTTGTATACGCCTTGTCTTGCAACCGTCATGACCATTAGAAAAGAGACAGGGTCCACCCGGTGGACGCTGGGGCTGGTCGCTTTCCAGATGGTCTTTGCGTGGGCCGTGGCTGTAATTATCTATCAGGTGGGAAGTTTTCTTATTCCATAGGAAAGTTCTGAGACCTTCCCTGTGAAATAAAAACGCTTCGCGGGTTGTGCACAGATGCGTAAGAATATCCTTTCCAATGGCTTGGAATTGTATTAAAATAAATACAAACAAGGAAGCCAGCTATGATTGGAGGCATACAACAATGATCCCCTGGTGGAGAAGGAGATCTCCGCGGCACTTTTAAAATGCATTTACGGGGGAGTGGAATGGCTGAAAGAAAACAGCAGGGAGTTCACCGATCCTGTACTGATCCTTCACGGGGCCAACGACGGACTGGTCAGCGAAAAAGACTCCAGAGAGTTTTTTGGAGATATCGCTTCTGAGGACAAGACATTAAAGATATATGCAAAACTTTTTCATGAAATCTACAATGAAGTGGAGAAAGAAGAAGTCATCGACGACACGCTGCTGTGGATTGAAAAACATTTATAATTAATAAGATGAAAAAGATCTTTTGTTTAATGCAAAGGGTCTTTTTTTATTAATGATCTGAGCAGTTTTTTTCGTTGAAAACATATGTTTGGATGTGCTATAATCTCAACAGTGAGTAAAAGGAGAGATGAGAATGAATTCCAGGGTGATTTTTCATATTGATGTCAATTCTGCTTATCTGAGCTGGGAAGCGGTCTATGGGATTTCCGTAAGAAAAGATGAGGTGGACCTGAGGGAAGTACCTTCGATCATTGGCGGGGACGAATCCAGGCGCCGCGGGATCGTGCTGGCGGCTTCCATACCGGCCAGGAAAAAGGGTATTCAGACGGCAGAGACCGTCAGAGAAGCATTGAGCAAATGTCCGGATCTTATTATTCGTCCTCCCTGTCACGGGCTATATGAAAAGTTCTCCGAAGCTTTTTTAAAAGAGGCGCTGGAGTTTTCACCGGTTCTTGAGAAATTCAGTATTGATGAGGTGTTTTTGGATATGACCGAGACGGCGGGGCAGTACGAGAGTCCTTATGAGGCGGCCTGTCTGCTGAAAGACCGTATTTATGAAAAGCTTGGTTTTACGGTCAATATCGGCGTGGCGCCGAATAAACTGCTGGCCAAGATGGCATCCGATTTTGAGAAGCCAAATAAAGTGCATACCTTGTTTCAGGAAGAAATATCGGCAAAAATGTGGCCCCTGCCTGTGGAGAATTTGTTTTCTGTCGGTCCTGCCACAAAAAAGAAGCTTCACAACCTGGGCATTCGGACCATTGGTGAACTGGCACATATGAATCCGGAACTGTTGAAGTCCCATATAGGAAATAAGCACGGCATGTTGATCTATGAATATGCCAACGGCATTGACAGGGCTCCCGTTGAAGCCGGACAGGCGGACAGCAAGGGGTACGGCAACAGTGTTACTTTACCCTCAGATGTTGATTCTTTAGAGGAGTCGGATGTGGTTTTATTATCTTTGGCAGAGTCTGTTGCCTCCAGGCTCAGGGCGGACCGCGTTAAGACTTCATGCATCACGGTGGAGATCAAAGACTGTCATTTCCGACGGAGTTCCCATCAGAGAAAACTTTCTGTGCCCACGGATATCACCGATGAGATTGTCCAGACGGCAAAGAAACTGTACAGAGAATGTTTCCGGGGTGTTTCTGTCCGTCTGATCGGGCTCCGGGCTTCAGACATATCAAGTGAAGAATTCTCACAGATGGATCTCTTCGGTGATCAGAAAAAAGAGAAACTCCGCAAACTGGATCAGTCCATTGATGCCATCAGGAGTAAGTATGGAAGAGACGCGGTGCAGCGGGCCACGTTTCTGGGCGCAAAAACAGATTGATTTACATTAGGATGGTTTTTCGGAGAAAGACAGCTGTCTGACAATAAAAGACAAAGGATTTCGAAGAAATTTCACGAAATTATTACAAAATTATTAAAAATAATACTTGCTTCTTGGAATAAACCTTGTTATACTTCGAATTGTGGAGAAAAATGCGCAAAGAATCGGAGGGAAACAGGGAATGAAGATTCTGAAATTGAAACGCATCGTATGCACACTGATGTGCTGTGTTATGTTAGGCATGCTATTTCAGGTGACAAATGTACCGGCAGCAGAGGGAGACAAAAAAGAACTTAATGTAGTTTATTATAATCAGGCAGATTATCCCGGAGAAAAAATCGGGAAGAGCACGATCAAGGCTGCAGGCTGCGGGCCGACCTGCATTGCAGTCTGTTACAGTTCACTGACGGGGAAGAAAGTGAGTGTGCCGAAGATGTGCAAAATTGCCTATAAAAAGGGCTGGTATATCAACGGACAGGGATGTGTCCATCAGGTGATTCCAGGGCTGGCGCAAGAATACGGACTGGACTGCAAAGGTCTGGGTACCGACTATCATGCTATAAAAAGGGCTTTGAAAAACGGACATCCGGTGGTTGCTCTGGTAGGCCCCGGAGATTTCACAAAAAACGGACATTTTATCGTTTTGACCAGGATGGTCGGAAAAGATAAGGTGAGGGTTGCCGATGTGGGCAGCCGTGCCAATACAGCCGAGACATGGTCGTTAAAGAAGGTCGTAAGCCAGGGGAAAGAAGGCGCGGATGCCGGAGGCCCTTTCTGGGAGATCAGCTATACGAAACCTCAGCCGAAAAGGCAGGAAAAGGGAATTGACCATGGCCTTCTAAAGATATATCATAAAGTAGATCTGGAAAAGCAAATAGAGAATAGATAAGATTGAGAGAAAGCAGATGTCGGATAAAGTGGCAGCTGCTTTTTTTTATGTTATAATAATATCTAACATTCTTACACAGGATGACAAGAAAAGGAGGACAAAATATGTGGACGAGAGCAGAATTAAAAAGCAGAGGTAAAGAGTCGATCAGAAGAAACTACTGGCTGGTTGTGCTGGTGGCTTTGATCGCAGGTATTTTAAGCGGGGAGTTTACGGGAAACGTTTCTTACAACGGTATTAAGGACGAAATAAGGGATGCAGCATATAGCGGAAATGCTCTTGAATTTTTGAGAAGTCCGGAGTTTCTCGTGGTCCTGACAGCATTGTTGGGCATCGCAGTGGTTTTCTTTATAGGGTTTACACTGATCCAAATATTTGTGGGAAATCCGCTTATGGTTGGATGCAGCCGCTTCTTTGTAGAGAACAGTGACAGAAAAGCAAGGTTTGGATTGGTAGGCGCGGCATTTCAGGGAGGAAGTTACACAAATATTGTGCTGACAATGTTTTTGAGAGGGCTGTTTACAAGGCTGTGGACACTTTTGCTGATCATCCCGGGGATTGTAAAATCATATGAATATTCCATGATTCCATACATATTGGCAGAGAATTCTTACATTTCGAGGGAACGGGCTTTTCAGATCAGCAAGCAGATGATGCAGGGGCAAAAGTTTGATGCATTTGTGCTGGACCTGTCCTTCTTTGGATGGATGATTCTTTCTGCTTTCACCTGTGGAATTTTGGACGTTTTTTATGTTATGCCTTATCGGAAGACAACATGGGCAGAGTTTTATAAAGTTAATCGTCAGATGGCGCTTCAGAACGGCATTGCGGCACCGGAAGAGCTGCAGGGATTCCCTTTTTATTAAAAATATACGAAAGATTTAGATAAAGCTATAAGAGAAACATGTCGATTTAGAGATTATAAATAGTTTTTATGATGGAATAGAAAATTTATTGTTAAAAACGTATAAAAATAATTAACAAATAATTTGTTTTGTGGTACAATTAATCCAACGACATACACTGTTACAACATACTATTTTAGGAGGTATAGACATGTCAACAAAATGGGTTTATCAATTTAACGAGGGCAATGCAGAAATGAGAAACCTCTTGGGCGGCAAAGGAGCCAACCTGGCAGAGATGACAGGACTTGGTCTTCCAATTCCTCAGGGGTTCACGGTAACGACAGAAGCATGTACCAATTACTATGACTGCGGCGAGAACATCAGTGATGAGGTACAGGGACAGATTTTCGATGCGATGAAAGCATTAGAAAATATTCAGGGGAAGGAGTTCGGAGATTTAGAAGACCCGCTGTTGGTTTCTGTACGTTCCGGGGCCAGAGTATCTATGCCTGGTATGATGGACACGATTTTGAACCTAGGTCTGAATGACGTAGCTGTGGAAGGATTTGCAAAGAAGACCGGCAACCCACGGTTTGCTTATGATTCTTACCGCAGATTTATCCAGATGTTCGCAGATGTTGTAAAAGAAGTGGACAAAGCTAAATTTGAAGCGGTCCTTGACGAGATGAAGGAAGCTAAGGGAGCGAAGTTTGATACAGATTTAACCGCAGATGACCTGAAAGAAGTCATCGTGCGATACAAAGAGATTTATAAGAGCGAGTTAGGGGAAGATTTCCCGCAGGAGCCGAAAGAACAGTTGTTGGAAGCGATCAAGGCTGTGTTCCGTTCGTGGGATAATCCTCGTGCTATCTATTACAGAAGAATGAACGACATCCCTGGAGACTGGGGTACTGCAGTAAACGTGCAGACCATGGTATTCGGAAATATGGGAGATACATCAGGAACCGGTGTAGCATTTACAAGAAATCCATCCACCGGTGAAAAACAGATTTATGGAGAATACCTCATCAATGCACAGGGAGAGGACGTGGTAGCAGGTGTGCGTACTCCGCAGCCGATCACCAGACTGAAAGAAGACCTTCCGGACTGCTATGAACAATTCATGCAGATTGCCAAAACTCTGGAAGACCATTACCGCGATATGCAGGATATGGAGTTTACCATTCAGGAAGGCAAACTTTACTTCTTACAGACCAGAAATGGAAAGAGAACTGCACCGGCAGCACTCCGTATTGCCTGTGAGCTCGTAGATGAAGGCATGATCACAAAAGAGGAAGCCGTTTCAAGGATTGAGGCAAAAGCATTGGATCAGCTCTTGCATCCGCGCTTTGACCCGGAAGCCATCAAAGCTGCTGTCCCAATCGGGGAAGCACTCCCGGCATCACCAGGAGCTGCAACCGGTAAGGTTTACTTTACTGCTGAGACTGCAAAACTTCATCATGAAGCGGGAGAGAAAGTTATCCTTGTCCGCTTAGAGACATCACCGGAAGATATCGAAGGTATGCATGCGGCTGAAGGCATCCTGACAGCCCGCGGAGGCATGACATCCCATGCGGCCGTTGTTGCCCGCGGTATGGGTACAGCCTGTGTAGCAGGATGCGGTGATATTCAGTTAGACGAAGAAAAAGGACTGTTCACCCTGGGCGGAAAGACTGTCCGTGAGGGAGATTATATTTCCATCGACGGATCTACCGGTAAAGTTTACTATGGAGAGATCCGCACGATACCTGCAACCATCAGCGGAAACTTTGACCGCATTATGACATGGGCAGATGAGATCCGTACATTAAAGGTACGCACCAACGCCGACACACCGGCAGATGCACTGAACGCAGTTAAGTTCGGGGCAGAGGGAATCGGACTTTGTCGTACAGAGCATATGTTCTTTGACGCAGAGAGAATTCCGAAGATCCGCCGTATGATCTTATCAAGGACCAAAGAGGCGAGAGAGATCGCTCTGAATCAGCTGATTCCATATCAGAAGAAAGACTTCAAAGAACTGTACGAGGTTATGGAAGGAAAACCGGTTACTATCCGTTTCTTAGATCCGCCTCTGCATGAGTTCCTGCCAACCACACTGGAAGAGATTTCAGCACTGGCTAAAGACATGAATGTGACAGTAGAAGAGATCAATATGACACGTGCATCTTTGCATGAGTTTAATCCTATGATGGGACACCGCGGATGCCGTCTGGCTGTCACCTATCCGGAAATCGCCAAGATGCAGACAAGAGCCGTTATGGAAGCTGCTATCGAAGTAAAACAGGAAAAAGGATTCGACATTGTTCCTGAGATCATGATTCCTCTGGTAGGAGAGAAGAAAGAGCTCCAGTTTGTCAAGAATGTTGTTGTAGAAACAGCAGAGAAGGTAAAAGCTTATTATGAGTCAGATATCAATTATCACATTGGTACAATGATTGAAATACCTCGTGCTGCTCTTCTGGCCAATGAAATCGCAGAAGAAGCAGAGTTCTTCTCTTTCGGTACCAATGACCTGACACAGATGACCTTCGGATTCTCACGTGATGACGCAGGTAAGTTCCTGGAAGCTTACTACGACAACAAGATCTATGAGTCAGATCCGTTTGCGAAACTGGATCAGGACGGAGTCGGACAGCTGATCGCCATGGCAGCTGAAAAGGGCAGATCAACCCGTCCGGATATCAAACTTGGTATCTGCGGAGAGCACGGAGGAGATCCTGCATCCGTTGAGTTCTGTCATAAAGTTGGATTAAACTATGTATCATGCAGCCCATACCGTGTGCCGATCGCAAGACTTGCAGCAGCACAGGCGGCGCTGAACGATAAATAGAACTGAATCATCAGATAAAAATAAAAATTCCTTGAGCAAACGCTCAAGGAATTTTTTTCGTGTCCATTGAGGACGGTCTGGATGAAGAGGACTGGGAAGGCTGGAAACATATGACCAGAGAGCTTGGAGACAAGATTCAGCTGGCAGGAGACGATCTGTTTGTAACAAATACGGAGCGTCATAAAAAAGGTACGAAAGAAAAATGCGGAAATTCTATCCTGATTAAGCTAAACCAGATCGGGACAATATCCGAGACGCTCGAGGCTGTTAAAATGGCACACAAGGCAGGATATACCGCTGTAGTATCCCACCGCTCGGGTGAGACGGAAGACACGACCATAGCTGACCTTGCCGTAGCATTAAATACCGGACAGATTAAAACCGGTGCGCCGAGCAGAAGTGAAAGGGTGGCAAAATATAACCAGCTGCTGAGGATTGAAGAAGAGCTGGGAGACAGCGCAGTCTATCCCGGTTTCAATACATTTTAAATGAAGAGTATCATGGAAAGCAGAAAGAACATGTCTTTTAAGGTGATTTCTTTCTGCTTTTTTGTGCATAAAACCTTGTTTTTTCGGAAAGTTTAAGCAGTAAGAACAGAACCTGGAATAAAGCAAACAAAATTAAGGAGGACAATAAAATGTCATTAATAGGTCAGGAAGTAACAGATTTTAAAGTACAGTCTTATCAGGGAAACGAATTTAAAGAGGTATCAAAGGAAGATATCCTTGGAAAATGGTCCGTGTTCTTTTTCTATCCGGCAGATTTTACATTTGTATGCCCAACTGAATTGGAAGACTTGGCGAATAAATATGAAGACTTTAAAAAAGCGGGATGTGAGATCTATTCTGTGTCATGTGATACACATTTTGTGCACAAGGCATGGCATGATGTGTCTAAGACAATTCAGAAGATCCAGTATCCGATGCTGGCAGACCCGACTGGAGTGCTCGCAAGAGATTTTGATGTGATGATCGAAGAAAGCGGACTGGCAGAGAGGGGAAGCTTCATTGTGAATCCGGAAGGCAAGATCGTGGCTTATGAAGTCATTGCCGGTAATGTCGGAAGGAATGCGGAAGAGCTTTTTAGAAGAGTACAGGCATCCCAGTTCGTAGCAGAACACGGAGATGAGGTTTGTCCTGCAAAATGGCAGCCGGGAGCAGAAACTTTAAAACCGAGTCTTGATCTGGTAGGTTTGATCTAAGCACAGATGTAAATGGAAGGTGATACTTTGAACGGAATTGATATGAGTAAACTCTATGACGGCATCATTATAGGCGGAGGCCCGGCAGGGCTTTCCGCCGCCATTTATCTCGCAAGGGCAAAATATCGTGTGCTGGTCATAGAAAAAGAAAAGATGGGCGGTCAGATCACAATCACGTCGGAGGTCGTCAATTATCCGGGGGTTCCTGAAACTGACGGTAGAAGGCTCACAGAAAATATGAGACAGCAGGCCGAGTTTTTTGGTGCGGAATTTATGATGGCAGATGTAAAGGAGCTGAATCCGGATGGAGACGTCAAAAAGGTTGTCACAGACAAGGGGATCTTTGAGACCCTGGGGATTGTGCTGGCCACCGGTGCCAGTCCCAGAAAGATCGGGTTTGAGGGAGAAATCAAATACCAGGGACGGGGTGTTGCTTACTGCGCCACATGCGACGGAGAATTTTTTACGGGGCTGGATGTGTTTGTCTTAGGCGGAGGCTTTGCCGCGGCGGAAGAGTCTGTATTCCTTACAAAGTACGCAAAAAAAGTCACGGTCATCGTCAGGGAAGAGGACTTTACCTGTGCGGCAGCCGTAGCAGAACAGGTCAAAAACCATCCTGGGATCGAAGTACACTATCAGACCGAGATCGTAGAGGCAGGAGGCGAAAGCACCCTTCAGTATGCCATGTTCCGAAACAATGAGACCGGGGAAACATGGAGATACGAGCCGCCGACAGGAAAAAGTTTTGGTATCTTTGTCTTTGCCGGATATGCACCGGCTACGGGGCTTTTTAAAGAATTTCTGGAACTGAATGAGGACGGTTATCTGGTGACGGATATGAACCAGAAAACAAGCAAAGACGGTATTTATGGCGCCGGGGATATCTGTGTGAAAAACTTGAGGCAGGTAGTGACTGCCGTCTCTGACGGGGCAGTGGCCGCCACCTCACTGGAAAAATATTTATCCGGAATGTACGAAAAACTGCAGCTTCCCGAGCGTGAGATATCCACACCGGAAAGAAGGAAGCCGACGGATGTGCCGAAGCAGGAATCTGCGGAAACTGGCGGATTTCTGACAGAAGAAATGAAACAGCAGCTGGTGCCGGTATTTGAGAGGCTTGAGAAAGACGTAGTGCTGAAATTTTACACGGATGACAGTCCAATTTCACGGGAAGTGGAAGAGTTTGCCGGAGAGATGAAAGACCTGTCGCCTCATATCCGATGTGAAGTGAATCCGGAAGGAGCAGAGAAGATCGAACTTCCTGCAATCTGTATCTGCAGTGGCGACGGAACGTATCTGGGCACTGCATTCCACGGAGTTCCCGGAGGACATGAATTCAATTCTTTCATTATAGCGATTTATAATGCCGCCGGTCCCGGACAGGCCATCGATGAGGGACTGCTGGACCGTATTCGGAACATCCGCAGAGAGATCAGGATTCAGACTGTCATATCTCTCTCCTGTACGATGTGCCCGGAACTGGTAATGGCCGTACAGAGGATTGCACTGGAAAATCCTAATGTCGAGGCAGATATTTATGACATGGCATATTTCCCTTATTTGAAAGACAAGTATCAGATCATGAGCGTGCCGTGCATGATCGTGAATGAAAAAGATGTGTATTTCGGAAAGAAAAGTGTGGAAGAGATCCTTGGATTCCTGGAGAATTAAGGAAAATACAAAGAGAAGGCAAAATGTACAAAAAAATAGAGATGCCAAGTTGTATTGGCATCTCTGTTATTTTACGTGTTTTTTTATGGCTTCAAAGCTCTCTTTGCTGATGACATGCTCGATCCGGCATGCATCTTCTGCCGCGGTATCTTTGTTAACTCCCAGCGCGGTAAGCCAGGATGAGAGAAGCTTGTGCCGCTCATAAATCATCTCCGCAATCTCTTTTCCGGAGTCTGTGAGATAAATGTATCCTTCCGGCGAAACGGTAATATGTCCGTTCAGGCGGAGCTTTTTCATGGCTACGCTGACACTGGATTTTTTAAACCCTAACTCTGTTGCTACATCCACAGACCGGACAACAGGGCGGGACTCGCTCAAGACTAAGATTGTTTCTAAATAATTTTCAGCAGATTCATTTAAACTCATGAATTTACCTCATTTCTAATAATATATAATTTTTATGTAAAGCATTACAAAGTATATCATATCTCATAATATACTTCAAATATTTGGCTTATTGATAAAAAGAATCAACAAGAGATATTGACTGATAACATATGTTAGAATATACTAATTACTGAAAGAAAATGATAATCAAAACCAATTAAGAAAGAAGGAGTCATGATGCCTTTAACAATGGTAAGAGAAGGGAAGGAAAATATCATCTGTAAAGTCGGCGGCAGGGGAGAAACGAAAAGATTTCTTGAAAACCTTGGATTTACTGTTGGCGGGATGGTTACTGTCGTATCTGTCATCGGTGGAAATGTCATTGTGAATGTCAAAGATTCCAGAGTGGCGATTGGCAAAGATATGGCAAATAAGATTATGGTGAACTAAAAAGGAGAGAAAATGAAGACATTAAAAGAAGTTGCCTGCGGCGAGACTGTAAAAGTTAAGAAATTGAATGGAGAAGGCCCTGTAAAACGCCGTATTATGGATATGGGAATCACAAAAGGAGTGGATGTTTTTGTAAGAAAGGTAGCCCCTTTGGGCGATCCGGTGGAAATCACGGTGCGGGGATATGAACTGTCTGTGAGAAAAGCGGATTCGGAAATGATTTTGGTGGAATAGCTTTTTCTTTTTTTGTATAGGAGTTAGTTAAAGCTAATATAAATAAGCATGAACAAACAAGAGTGTATGGAAAGAAAAGAGGTAAATGCAGAATGTCAATTAAAATTGCTTTAGCTGGAAACCCTAACAGTGGTAAAACGACGCTGTTTAATGCTTTGACGGGTTCCAATCAATTTGTGGGCAACTGGCCCGGTGTTACGGTGGAAAAGAAGGAAGGGAAGCTAAAAGGCTACAAAGATGTAACGATTATGGACCTTCCGGGTATCTATTCCCTTTCCCCGTATACATTGGAAGAGGTTGTTGCCAGAAACTTTCTGATCGGGGAACGGCCGGATGCTATCTTGAATATCGTAGACGGTACCAATATCGAGAGGAACCTTTATTTGTCCACACAGCTGATGGAGCTTGGTATTCCGGTCATTATGGCAGTCAACATGATGGACGTCCTGGAGAAGAGCGGAGACCAGATACATATCAAGCAGCTGGGTGAGAAGCTGGGATGTGAAGTAGTAGAGATTTCTGCACTGAAAGGGACAGGAATCAAAAAAGCGGCTGAGAAAGCAGCAGCACTTGCAAATAACAGAAAAGCAGCTCCTCCGATACATACGTTTGATCCTCAGGTAGAAGAAGTTCTGAATTCCGTAGAATCAAAGCTGGGCAGTGAGATCCCGGCAGAACAGAAGCGCTTCTTTGCCATCAAGATGCTGGAGAAAGATGATAAGATTCAGGAACAGATGAAACTGGTTCCGGATGTTTCTGATGACATCAAGAAGATTGAAGAGGTAATGGATGATGATACAGAAAGCATTATCACCAATGAACGTTATACTTATATTTCTTCCATCATTGAACAGTGTTTTACGAGAAACCGAAAAGAAACGATGACGACGTCTGACAAGATCGACCGTATTGTCACAAACAGATTTCTTGCACTTCCGATCTTTGCAGCGGTTATGTTTGTTGTCTATTATGTTTCCGTCAGCACCATAGGAACATGGGCGACAAATTGGGTAAACGACGGAGTGTTCGGCGACGGATGGAGCCTTTTTGGACTCAGTGTGCCGGGTATTCCTTCCGTGATCGAAGCCGGACTGAACGCAGCCCGATGTGCCGGATGGCTGCAGGGACTGATCCTTGACGGTATGGTTGCCGGTGTAGGTGCGGTATTAGGGTTCGTGCCGCAGATGCTGGTGCTGTTTATTTTCCTTGCGTTTTTGGAGTCCTGTGGATATATGGCAAGAGTAGCGTTTATCATGGACCGTATTTTCCGCAAGTTTGGACTTTCCGGAAAATCCTTCATACCGATGTTAATCGGAAGCGGATGCGGAGTGCCGGGTATCATGGCATCCCGTACTATTGAAAATGACCGGGACCGTAAAATGACGATCATGACAACCACATTCATTCCGTGCGGCGCAAAGCTGCCGATTATCGCACTGATCGCCGGGGCACTGTTCCACGGTGCATGGTGGGTGGCCCCGAGTGCTTATTTTGTGGGTATCGCAGCCATTATCTGCTCTGGAATTATTTTAAAGAAAACAAACATGTTCGCAGGAGATCCGGCGCCGTTTGTCATGGAACTTCCTGCATATCATATGCCGACAGTGTCCAATGTGCTGAGAAGCATGTGGGAGCGCGGATGGTCCTTTATTAAGAAAGCCGGAACCATTATCCTGCTCTCCACCATTTTCGTATGGTTTACTACTTACTTTGGATGGGTTGACGGACAGTTCAGAATGCTCACTAAAATGGAACTTGATCACAGTATTCTTGCCGCGATCGGAAACGGCGTTGCATGGATCTTTGCTCCGCTTGGCTGGGGCAACTGGAAATCAGCTGTAGCTGCTATCACCGGATTGGTAGCAAAAGAAAATGTTGTAGGTACCTTTGGGATTCTGTTTGGTTTCGCAGAAGTGGCAGAAGACGGAGCTGAGATCTGGGGAACTCTTGCCGGAAGCATGACTGCGGCGGCAGCATATTCCTTCCTCGTATTTAACCTGCTGTGTGCACCATGCTTTGCAGCAATGGGAGCAATTAAAAGAGAGATGAATAACAAGAAATGGTTCTGGTTCGCCGTTGGATACCAGACAGCGCTTGCATATGTGGTCTCCCTTTGTGTTTACCAGATTGGAACATTGATCACCACAGGAACCTTTGGGATCGGTACAGCCGTTGCTTTCCTGCTGGTTATTGGATTTATCTATCTGCTGGTGAGGCCATACAGGGAAGGCAAGGCGTTAAATGTTGATATAAAAGGAGTAACCGGTGTGAGATAATGCCGGAAACATGCGGGTCTGCACTCAATGTGCAGACCTGCATTATGAAGGAGGTTTATATGGGAACAATAGCAGTAGGTTTGGCCGTCCTTGGCATTGTCAGTTTGATAGTCAGAAGCATGGTAAAGGATAAGAAACAGGGGAAGTCGATCCAGTGCGGGAATGACTGCAAACATTGCGGTGGGCACTGCAGTCGTTGAGAAATGGAGAGTTGTTTCAGCACTACATTGAGGCTGGTTGATAAATATTAAGTTTCCCAACCACAAATATTTAAACAGTATCGCAGAACCTCAGAAATTGGTGGTTTGCAGGCGATTTGAAAGAAAAAACAGGAAATATGAAGTTGGTTGGGAAAAAACAAAGGGAACGTTGATTTTATCAGAAAAACTGGCTATAATGAAAAATAGGAATGGCTTAAAAGCGGGAGGATAAACATCAACAAGGGTTATATTGGAAGTAGGTGTGTTCTTTGATTTCTTCAGGTACTATACCGAGATAAATAAAAACAAACGTTGTATCGTTGTAACACATTCATTTTAGCCAGTAAACATATGCTCAGAAGACAGGAGTGATTTCCTATCTTCTATTTTTTTACCTTTTGTCTGTTCAGCTGCACCAGTCCACAAGCTGCCTTTTTTATGTTATGATAAGAGAGCAAAACACAAAGGAGGAACTATGAGATTTGGTTACGACATCCCGGATTCTTTTTGGAGCCTGTTCCGTTCTGTAAACCGGGAGCTTTACATAGAAGCGCTGTTGAAAATCAGCGAAGAATATGAATATAACAACTACTTTCTAAGCCGGGAGGTCTGCATTCAGGTCTTAAGCGACTGGAATGCGGACAAGCGCATCTGGCTTCAGAGGGAAGAGTTTGAATCTGAACTGGATGTACTGGAGACTCCCCCAAACCGGATACTAAACTGGCTGATCAGGACCGGATGGCTGAAAAAACTGGATGACTTTTCAACACTTACGTCCAATATTGTGATCCCTGATTACGCTGCAATTTTTCTCGAGACTTTTGAACAGCTCGTGAATCCGCAGATGAAAGATACGGAGATTTATATCCAAAATGTCTATGCAACATTGTTCTCATTTCAAAATGATAAACGGATCAATCTTGGGATGCTGAAAACAGCCCTGATCAATACGAAGAAATTGAACAAGGCGCTTCAGGATCTGCTCCACAACATGGACAAGTTTTTCGGCCGCCTGTTGAAACAGCAGTCTTACGGCGATGTCCTGGCGGAGCATTTGGAGGGATATGTGGAAGAAATCGTCAAGAAAAAGTACCATATGCTGAAGACCAACGATAACTTTTATCTCTACAAAATGGATATTAAAAAATGTCTTCAGGAAATGCGGGAAGACGCAGAGTGGATCGAGAGAGTCCGGGCAAAGGCAAGAGCAGAGGGCAGGGATGAAAAGGAAGATGTGCTTGATATTCTGGACGCCATCGAGAGAGGTTTTGACGACATCGAGCACCGAATCGCCAACATGGACAAAGAACATTCCAAATATGTGCGTGCCACAGTCACAAGACTTAATTATATGCTCAGCGGCGAGGCAGATATGAAGGGAATGGTGGTCAGTCTTTTAAAGCACCTGGAAATCGATGAAAAGAGGGAAGAACGGCTTTCTCAGGTGGCGGAAAAAATGAATCTGTTACGTCTGGAAGTCCTGTCGGAAAAATCTCTTTTCAGAAGAAAGAAAAGGAGAGATTTCATCAGCCGGTTAGAACCTGACGAAGATGTGCAGGAGCTTACCAGAGAAGAAGTATTGAGACTCAATAAGATTCATACACGTTATAGTAAAAAAGAGATCGAGGAGTTTCTGGAAAGCCATATGAAAGACGGCTCCATGGAAATGAGAGACGTCGACATCGGCGACGATGAGGCTTTTGAAAAGCTGATCCTGGCCTATGACTACTGTACCAGGAAAAACAGCCGGTATCAGGTGATCGATCGGGAATATAAGATGCTGGAAAATGGAAAATACCGTTATCCGGATCTGTTGTTTGTGAGGAGAAAGACATGATTGAATACTATGAACAGCTAAGTGATGAGGAGAGAGATGATGTAAAGCGTGTCATTCAGCTTTTGTTCCGGCAGACCTTTGTGCTGGAACGGAAATACGAAAAAAGGACCGGAAGATTTGCTTTCCAGAAGGATTACAGGATCTTAAACCAGCACCTGGAATTTTTAAGGGAGTATTTTTCGATTGCCGGACTGGAACTTCGGGATAACAGTCATATGGGAGTATTTTATATCCAGGGAGAGACTGTACTTGGAGAAAAGCTGCCCAGACTGGCTACCATTTACCTTTTGATTTTAAAGCTGATCTACGATGAGCAGATGGAAACTGCGTCTGCAAGCAGCTATGTGTATACGTCCCTGGGAGAAATCAATGAAAAAATCGGGGATTTTGGCTTGCTTAAAAATCTGTCCTCCGCGACAGAGATGAGGAAGACCATTTCTCTATTAAAAAAATACCAGATTATTGAGCCGATGGATGTGCTCCAAGATCTTAACGAGGAGAGTCGTATGGTGGTGTATCCGTGCATCAATGCGGTTCTTCTCGGGGCGGATGTACAGAAATTGATTGAAACATTTACGGAGGAGGACGAACGTGGAGAAGAAGACGGAGAACAAACAGGCATTCAAAGCACTATCGAAGATCTGTCTGAATAACTGGCATTATATTGAGCGGAAAGTGCTTTCTTTCAGTGAGGGGATCAATTTCTTTACCGGACATTCCGGCAGCGGAAAATCTACGGTCATCGACGCCCTTCAGATCGTTCTGTACGCCAACACGGACGGAAGGGGATTTTTCAACAAGGCGGCGGCTGATGACTCGGACCGGAGCCTGATCGAATATTTGAGAGGCATGATCTCAGTGGGAGACAATAATGAGGGCAAATATATTAGAAACGGAAACTTTTCCTCAACGATCGTTCTGGAACTCGAACAGATTGTCACCGGAACAAAGGAATGCGTCGGAGTCGTCTTTGATGTGGAGACTGCTACCAACGAGATTTCCAGGCTGTTTTTCTGGCATAAAGGAGGAATCCTTGAAAACCGCTATCGAAAAGAAGAACGTGCCATGGCTACAACAGAGGTGAGAGACTACATAAAGGAACATTTTCCAAGAGAAGAATTTTATTTTGGTTCCAGCAATGAGCGGTTTCGGAGACAGCTCTACGACATCTACCTGGGAGGACTGGATGCGGAGAAATTTCCGAGGCTTTTCAAACGAGCGATCCCGTTTAAGATGAACATTAAGCTGGAAGATTTTGTGAGGGAATACATCTGCATGGAACAGGATATCCAGATCGAAGATATGCAGGAAAGCGTGCTTCAATACGGCAGGATGCGCAAGAAGATCGAGGATACACTGAGGGAGATCGGCAGCTTAAAACAGATAGGAATCGGTTACGAACGTTTTTCCAAGGCAGAGCAGGAGGTTCGGGTCTGTCAGTACCGGATGGAAAAGCTCGTAATGCTCCAGCTGAAAGAACAGATCAGAGACTTGCACGAAAAAATAGAGAAGGCGGGGGAAGACAAGAAAATCCAGGAGGAGAACAGAAAGGAACTGTCCGCCCAGCTTGCGGATCTCGCGGAGGAGTATGACCGTCTGGTAAAGCAGATCGCAAACAGCGGCTATGAGAATTTAAAAACAGAACTGCAGGGTGTCAATGAACTTCTGGATCAGCTGCAAAAAAGCAAGGCCGCGTGGCAGCAGACGTCCGCAGGCCTGAGCCAATGGGCAGAACTGGAGGTAACACCGAACCAGACCATATGGGATATTGAAAGCTTTTCCAAGGGAAATATCAGTCTCGGGGAGCTGCGCAGGCTCCGGCACAGCTTAAAGGAGATCCGGGAAGAGGTGGAAAACGATCGGCAGGACGCGGCCTCAGAACTGAGAAGGATCAAGAAGAGGGAAAAGGAAATCGATGGGGAGCTGAAAGAACTGAAAAAAGGGAACAAGGCTTATCCCAGAGAGCTGGAAAATGCCCGGTATGAGCTGCAGACCCGGTTAAGCTCTCAATTCGGAACGGCAGTAAAGGTACACATTCTCTCAGATCTTCTGGACATGAAGTCAGAGACATGGCATAAGGCTGTGGAAGGGTATTTAGGATCGAATAAGCTGTCACTGGTGGTGGAGCCTGATTATGTCAAAGCGGCCATGGAGATCTACCGGGAAATGGATGAAAAGCAGTTTTTCAGGGCATCCATTCTGGACACGGAAAAGCTCCTAAAAGAAAAGATATCCGTCATGGATCACGCACTGGCAGAGGAATTGATTGCCAAGAAGCCGTATGTCAGAAGTTTCATGGACCTGCTTCTCGGAAGGGTGATCAAATGTCATACCATCGAAGAACTGAGAAATCAGAGGACCGGAGTGACCCCTGACTGTCTGCTCTACAAGAATTTTCAGTTAAAACGGCTGAATCCGGCAGATTATACGAAGCGTTCCTATATCGGTGAGAGTAGTGTGAAACAAAGGATCAGGGATCTGAAGGAAGAATTGAAACAGCTTTCAGCCAAAAAAGAACCATTTGCCAAGATGCTTGAAAAAGCAGAAGATATTTTGAGACTGGAAGCCCTGGGGCGTTCTGAGGAAGAATATATAGAACAGCAGGAAGCCTTAAAGAAAATAAAAGAAAAAACTGCGCTTAAAAAAGACCTGCAGGATAAAATGCTGAAGATGAAGGAAGACTCCATCGGTGAACTGGAAGAAAGACAGAGAGAGAATAAAAGGCTTCAGACACAGAAGCAGGAGCTGTTAAATGAAGTTT
>Ga0137299_1013_pt1 | contig 40890 bp, 39 predicted proteins | sample RamsorwD2O_NANAD_FD_97185 | JGI IMG/M metagenome (GOLD analysis project Ga0137299, IMG submission 97185) | Mouse cecal microbial communities from Vienna, Austria - N-Acetylneuraminic acid amended with D2O_NANAD | ecosystem: Host-associated > Mammals > Digestive system > Large intestine > Cecum...
GAGCGGCTTCTTAAGGAATTTGACTTGATAAAGAAGACAGAGGTGGAAGTTAAGAAACCGTGGGCTCCGATTGGACTGCCGATTCAGAGTGTTTCTGTAAAAATCGAGAGGCAGTGGCACCGGGCATATATCGGAATCGGTTCAAATATGGGGGACCGGATGCAGTATATAAACGAAGCGGTAAAACAGATGAAACAGGAAGATGATCTCAGGATGGCCTGTGTGTCAGACCTTGCAGAGACAGAACCTTACGGATATACGGAGCAGGATAAATTTATCAATGGATGTATCGGTATCGATACATTGAAGACGCCTGAGGAACTCCTCGGATATTTGCAGAGACTGGAAAACAATGCGGGCAGAGAACGACTCGTGCATTGGGGCCCCAGGACACTGGATCTGGATATTTTGCTGTATGATGACATAGTGATTCATGGGGAGCATTTGACCATACCTCATACAGAGATTCCGAAACGGAGTTTTGTTTTGGAGCCTCTTGCACAGATAGCACCTTATGAGAGGCATCCAGTTCTGAACAAAACGATTCTGGAGTTAAAAGATGCTTTGGAGGAAAAGGAAGAAAAATGAGAGATTTACTTGACATAAGAAAGGATATAGACCGGATTGACCGAAAGATCGTCCACCTGTTTGAAGAGCGGATGCATTGTTCCGAGGAGGTTGCGGAGTATAAAAAGGGAACAGGCAAGCCGATCTATGACAGGGAGAGGGAACAGCAGAAAATAGAGGCACTCACCGGCGAAGTCGGACCGGAGTTTTTAAAGAAGGGGACAGAGGAACTCTTTTTGCAGCTCATGTCCATCGGGCGCAGATACCAGTACAGTCTCCTGTCGGAAGAAGACAGTTACGTGCGCAAAATGTTTAAAGAGGTAGATAAGCTGGAGATCAACCGTGATACAAAAGTTGTATATCAGGGGATTCCCGGAGCGTATCAGGAACAGGCCATGATTCAGTTTTTCGGAGAGAATATCAGCCATTTTACGGCCGATGAGTTTAAAGATGTGGTCGTGGCAGTGGATGAGGGAAAGGCAGATTATGGTATCCTGCCCATCGAGAATACTTCCGCAGGTACTGTGAGCGGTATTTATGATCTTCTCCTGAATCATGACGTATGTGTAGTCGGAGAAGAGACGGTAGAGTGCAATCATGCTCTTGTAGGCATCAGGGGAACAGATCTTTCCAAGGTGACCAAGGTATATTCACATCCACAGGGGCTGATGCAGTGCAAACAATTTCTGGACGAGACCGGATGGGATCAGGTCCGCATAAGGAATACGGCGGTGGCGGCCAAAAAAGTTGCTGATGACAATGACCCGACCAAGGTTGCAATTTCCAGCGAGCGGGCGGCAAAGCTCTATGGACTGGAGGTACTGAAGCGCAATGTGAATTACGAAGGAAATAACTGCACCCGTTTTGTGGTCATGTCAAAGAAAAAACAGTACCGGGGAGATGCCGGGAAGGTGAGCATCAGTTTTTCTCTTCCGCATGAGACGGGATCTCTTTATAACATTCTTGCACATTTTATGTTCAATGATGTCAGCATGACGAATATTGAATCCAGGCCGCTTCCGAACAGGCAGTGGGAATACGGATTTTATATAGATGTGGCCGGAAACTTAAATGAACCGGGCATACGCAATGCTCTGACCGGCATACGGGCGGAAGTAAAAGATTTTAAAATACTTGGAAATTTTTAAGGAGAGAGAGGGGCAGGCTTAAAAAAATACAAAATTAGGTGGGAAGAAAACATGAACAGTAAATCAAATGGTTTCAAAGACAAACTAGGAAAAATTCATAACTTTATTCACAAGTTTGGAAAATATTTTATCATTGTGTGTCTGATCTTATTCTGTGTTCTGTGTATCAAGAATAAAGATCAGTTCGCGGAGCGGGTGGCAAAAGGCGTGCCTGAAAGCGGTATGGAAAAGATCCCGGTTGCAGATGGAGATACGATCACGCAGAAATTCAAAGCTAATTTTACTATGGCAGAAAAATTAGAATTCCGTATAGGGAGAAACTTTGGTGATGCAAGGCCTGGAAGGATTGAACTGAGTATTAAGGATTCCAAAGGAAATATTATTTTTCACGTAACTCCGACCATGGAAGAAGTGGATGGAAGAGCTGAAATAAAAGCCACGATGAGAAGAAGAGAATTGGATGAAGATCGTTGGTATAAGGCAATCGTAAACCAGAAACTAGAGAAAGGCGAAACTTATACTTACGAGATCAAGGGGGTCGGAATTAAGAAAGATGATCCGCTGTATATTTATACGTCCAGAGATATGGGATCAATTTTTGAGCCGCTCATAAAAAACGGACAGAAAACAGAGATCCGTCTTTGTGCAAAAATGTGGACTACTCAAATTGATATGTGGGCCATTGGTCTGACGATTGCAATTGCATTAGGATTGATCGTGCTCTTGCTTGTACAGATTAAAATTCCTGAAAAGTGGAATAAATGGATGTCATGGGCATTATTCATCGTGAATCCGTGGCTAGCTTTTTATATGGTGGAAAAAGTATTCTACAATCCGATCAGCGTTATGGGAGTTTTTTCTTATGCGCTGAATATCATCTGGTTCTATGTTATTTTTGGAATTCTGCTTTTGATCTTTAACAGGACAAAATACGCAGTCATTGTAGGAGATTTACTTTTATACGGCTGCGCCATCGGTAACTACTTTGTTATGCAGTTCCGGGGAACTCCGATCACACCGGCAGACATTTGGGCGTTCGGTACCGCGATGGATGTGGCAGATCATTATACATTGTCTTATAATAAAGCAGCCATTGTTGCAACAATCATCTGCCTCGCACTCTGTATCATTGCATGGAAACTGGATACTATAAAAGCATTCCGATGGAAACAGCGGCTGATTGCACTGATTGTAGTGGCAGCAGTTACAATAGGACAGAGCTTTCTCTGTACGAGAGTAAATTTTCTGGAATCAAAAAATGTAAAGGTAGAATTCTTCAATCAGAAAAAGGGCTATAAAAGAAATGGCTTTGTGTTAAGTTTCCTCCTGAATGTGCAGTATCTCCTCGGAACGGAACCGGAAGGATACAGCGTAGATAAGGTAAAAGACATTGCCAAAAATTATGAGGTGACAACCGGACAGAATAAGGCTCTGAAGCAAAAACCAAATGTGGTCGTCATCATGAACGAGACATTTTCTGATCTGAATGTGGTCAACAAGATCAAGACAAATAAAGAAGTGATGCCTTATATCAATTCCATGAAAGAAAATACGATCAAGGGCGATATGCTTGTATCGGTATTCGGAGGAGGAACAAGCAACTCTGAGTATGAATTCCTCACAGGAAACTCAGTGTCTTCTCTTCCGCTGAACGGAAATGCCTATACACAGTTTGTAAAACACGAAGTGCCGAGTCTCGCCACCCAGTTAAAAGAACAGGGATATGACACGACCGCATTCCATCCATATAAGCCGAATGCATGGAATAGACAGAGCGTGTATCCGCTGCTAGGATTCGAGAACTTCCTGGATGAGTCATCCTTGGATGAATCCAAAGTCAGGAGAATCAGAGGATGGGTCAGTGATGAGTCTGATTACGATAAGATCATAGAGACGTTTGAGAATAGAAAATCAGATAATCCTCTGTTTATGTTTAATGTAACGATTCAGAACCACGGCGGATATCTGCTTCCGGACGATAACTTCAAGCAGGAAATTACGATTGAAGACGAGAAGAAGACAGAGCCTGCAGAGCGCTATCTGTCTCTGATCCATGAATCCGACCGGGCATTTAAAAAGCTGATCGATTATTTTAAGGATCAGAAAGAGCCGACCATCATTGTGATGTTCGGGGACCATCAGCCGAAACTGGAAGATGAGTTTTATGAACTTCTCTACGGAAAGGACTTAAACAGTCTGAGCATCAAGGAGATGCAGAAGAAATTTACCGTTCCGTTTGTCATCTGGGCAAACTATGATATCAAAGAACAGGAAAATGTAAAGCTCACCAGTGTCAACTATCTGTCCACGCTGATGCTCAAGCAGACAAACTTAAAACTGACTCCGTATAATCAGTATCTGGAAGAACTGGAGAAACAGATCCCGGCGATCAATGCCAACGGATATGTGACAAAAGACGGTAAAAATGTTGCGACCCAGGATGAGGAAGATAAAGATAAATGGCTGACAAACTATCAGTATCTGCAGTACAATTCCCTGCTGGATTATAAACACCGCGTAGATTCCTTCTTTTCTGTGAAAGAAAAGTAGGAATCTCCCTGCGGATTCTTGACACATGGGACAAAACAATATAATATTAAAATGTTGTTCGCTTTATGCAAAAGAAAATGGCGAGGACACGTCATTGATAATTAGGAGGATACACATATGGTTAAAGCAATAGTTGGAGCTAACTGGGGCGACGAAGGAAAAGGTAAGATCACGGATATGTTAGGTGAGACTTCTGACATTATCGTGCGTTTCCAGGGAGGAGCGAATGCCGGGCATACCATCATTAACGACTACGGAAAGTTCGCGCTTCACACGCTGCCATCCGGTGTATTCTATGATCATACAACCAGTATTATTGGAAACGGTGTGGCACTGAATATCCCTGTGCTCTTTAAGGAGATTGGGGAAATCGTCTCCCAGGGTGTGCCAAAGCCGAATATCCTCATTTCCGACCGTGCCCAGATCGTTATGCCGTACCATATCCTGTTTGATGAATACGAGGAAGAACGATTGGGGAAAGGGTCTTTCGGATCTACAAAGTCGGGGATCGCACCGTTTTATTCAGACAAATATGCAAAGATCGGCTTCCAGGTCAACGAGTTGTTCGACGGAAAAGCGTTAAAAGAAAAACTGATCAGGATCTGTGAGACGAAAAATGTTTTGCTTGAGCATCTCTACCACAAACCGCTTCTCAACCCGGATGGGCTGTATGAAACACTGATGGAGTACAAGGAGATGGTAGCGCCGTATGTCTGCGACGTATCCCTGTTCCTTCACAAAGCGATGAAAGAAAACAAGACCATTCTCCTGGAAGGCCAGCTGGGCTCGTTAAAGGACCCGGACCACGGTATTTACCCGATGGTGACATCCTCTTCTACTTTAGCGGCATACGGAGCCATCGGTGCAGGTATTCCGCCATACGAGATCAAGAAGATCGTCACCGTAGTCAAGGCATACTCAAGTGCCGTAGGTGCAGGTGCCTTCGTCAGTGAGATTTTCGGGGAAGAAGCCGATGAGCTCAGAAAACGCGGCGGAGACGGCGGCGAATTCGGGGCAACGACCGGACGTCCGAGAAGGATGGGATGGTTCGACACCGTGGCTTCCAAGTATGGATGCAGGATGCAGGGAACGACAGACGTGGCATTTACTGTGCTCGATGTCCTCGGTTATTTAGAAGAAATTCCGGTTTGCGTCGCTTATGATATTGATGGGGAAATAACTACCGATTTTCCGACAACCGGTGATCTGGAGAAAGCAAAACCGGTGATCGAAGTACTTCCGGGATGGAAGAGTGACATCCGCGGAATTACAAAATATGAGGATCTGCCGGAAAACTGCAGAAAATACGTAGAGTTCGTCGAGGAGAAGATCGGATATCCGATTACTCTGATCTCCAACGGACCCGGCAGACATGAGATTATCCGCAGAGGATACACAGACTAAAAATGAAAAAACCTCTTTGCAGATACGGCAAAGAGGTTTTTTGCAAAGGTATAGGAGACATCTATGGAAAAAGAACAGGAACAAGAGAATAAGAAAAAACAAAACTTCAGGAAAGAGGTCAGAAGCTGGATTGTCTGTATTGCTGCCACTCTGGCTATTACTTTGTTTATCACAAATTTCGTCATAGTCAATGCCAGTATACCAAGCGGTTCCATGGAAAATACCATCATGACCGGAGATAAACTTATTGCATTCAGGACCGCATACCTGTTCAGTGAGCCTGAACGGGGGGATGTGATTATATTTGAGTATCCGGATGATGAGTCGGAGTGGTATATTAAGAGAGTTATCGCGCTTCCGGGAGAGACGATCGAGGTAAAGGACGGAAAGGTTTATATCAACGGGAGTAAAAAGCCCCTGAAGGAACCTTATATCAAAGAGGAGCCTGTGGACGATTTTGGACCGTATAAAGTGCCCGGGAACGGGTACTTTGTCATGGGAGACAACCGGAACAGTTCCAATGACGCCAGAGAATGGCAGACCCACTATGTGACCAGGGAAGAGATCATAGGAAAAGCGAGCTTTCGATATTATCCGTCTCCGAAGTGGATCAAATAAAGGAGTGAGACCATGAAAAGAAAAATCAGGATTCTTATGCTGGCAGCGGCAGTTATGCTTGCTCTGGCAGCGTCCGGATGTCAAAAAAAAGCTGAACGAGAGCAAAAGCCTTTTGTATCAGAAAAAGAACTGAAAGCATTCATAGGAGAGACGACCAAAAAAGACGAGGTTTCGGACTTTCCAAAACTGGACTACGCTTCGGACCAAAGGGTGATGTTCCATGATTCCCAGGGCTTTTATGTCTTTGACATGAAGGAAAAGAAAGTCACCGCAGCTTTGGATCTGGTAAAAATGAAATTATTTTCCGAGGATGGAGAGACCGAGACGAAGATTATTGTATCCGGCGACGGAAATGTGGTACGGCTTTTAAGAACAAAAGGGGAAGATACGGTTAAGGACTATTTCTATGATGTGAAGGAACAGATTTTGTCTGACCAAAAACAGGCCTTTGATGATGTCTATGAAGGAGATATTCAGAAGACAGGTGAAAAGAAGTTTGCCGGACACCCGAAGGAAGAAGTGATCCGGGAGCTGATGGAGCAAGGACAAAATGACTCCAATGCGATGATCCAAAATGACCGCACCGTAGATTTTCTCGGTTATCCATCCGGGGTATATATGAAGGAAGATCAGATGTTTAAAAATGTTTCTCTGATCCAATACGATGTTAAAGCAAAAAAGAAGTCTGTGACTCCTCTGTTTGACGGATTTGTAAAGACCGATCAGGAAACTGACGCCTCAAAGCTTGTCTTTGAAGGCAGCCGTTTCATGAAATTCAGCGAAAACGGAGTCCTCTACTTTGATGTGGATGCTATGCAGAAGACCGGCGGGACAAAGGGTACATTCGGAGACCTTGTCATCGGAAATGTCTTTCAGTCAAAGAGCGGAAAGCTTACGGTCTCATTTGAAGATATTTCAAAGGCGGATCTTTCGTTGAAACCGGTGCTGTCACTGAACAACATCGATGAAAAAGGGGAACCTCAGATGATGGAATTAAAAGAAGGCAGGAATACTTATACGTTCAGCGGTCTGAAAAAAGAATTATTTTATTATATTGACTACTATGCAACGAAAGATGCCCCGGATGAAAAGAGCATGAAAAAGACCGATCAGCAAAATAAAAAGCTCAGGGTGAGCATAAGCAGCTAAAAGCATGGACGCGGGATACAGTCTGTGCTATAATATTGATACAAAAAAATTGTATGAACCTAATTATTTTTTGGAAAGTGAGGAAGCAGGTATGACATGTGAAACCATCAATGCACAGAAAGCTCCCGCAGCAGTGGGACCGTACTGCCATGCGGTAAAAGCGGGTGAATTTGTGTTTACTTCAGGACAGCTTGGGCTGGACCCGGAGAACGGAACTCTTCCGGAAGGAGTGGAAGCTCAGGCGGACCAGGCGCTGATCAACCTGGACGAAGTGCTGAAAGCGGCAGGATTATCGCTGGATGATGTGATCAAGACTACCGTATTTTTAGACGATATCAATGATTTTGCGGCAATCAATGCAATTTATGAGAAAAGGTTCGGAGACAATAAACCTGCCCGTTCCTGTGTGGAAGTGGCGGCACTCCCCAAAGGAGCCCTTTTTGAAATAGAAGCGATCGCAGCTGTTAAATAACATCATCACCGAAGAAAACCCGATTTCCTGTAAATGTGAATTCAGGACCCGGGTTTTTTTATTGCTGGTGGAGTGTAGTAAAAAAATTTCGATACAAAAGGAATGAAGATACGGGAGATTGCCGGCAGGATACTCCGGGAAGTGACGGGGAAAGTCCATATGAATATCAGGAGGGATGCTTATCGAGCAGTCCCTCCTGATTTTAAGAAACTAAGCTTTCATTTCCTCCTCCGCAGGGTTGCCCTGTTCAGATTCTCCGGGAGTATACACGAGCAGTTTTTTTGACGTAAAATAAAAAACTCCGGTGGTGACGGCAGAGGCCAGAATATCTGCTATCGGTTCTGCGGTGAAGATTCCCGTTGTGCCAAGAAATAACGGCAGGATCAAGGCCAGAGGGATCAGCAGGATGATTTTCCTCAGAAGGGCCATAACAAGAGAAATTTTTGCCCTGCCCAGTGCCATAAAAGTATTCTGGCAGGCGTACTGTGCCCCGATAAACAGAAAGCCTCCCATGAAAATGCGGATCATGGGTCTGCCGAGCACAGAAAGCCGCCTGGCCGCCTCACCGCTGGAAAACAGATATATATAGATCTGGGGAACTGCCATGGAGAGGGCCCAGATTCCAAAGGTGTAGGCCACAGTGATAACAAATAACAGCCGAAAGGCCTTTTTTACCCGGTCCATATTCCGGCTTCCATAGTTAAAGCTGATGATCGGCTGTGCACCCTGGGCGAGTCCAAGGGCGGGCATGGATAGAAACTGCATGGCGCTTATGGCAATGGTCGTGACGGAGACCAGGGAGTCTGCGCTGGCACCGCCGTAGCGTTTCATTCCTGAATTTAATGTGATCTGTACCAGACTTTCCGTGGACTGCATAATAAACGGCGCGATTCCCAGGGCGATGACAGGGAGAAGAACTTTTGCTTCCAGCCTGAGATTTTTACGGCGGATCTTCAGATCCGTTTTCTTTCCGGTTAAAAAACCGAGGACCCAGGCCGCAGAGATACCCTGGGAAATGACGGTGGCTAAGGCGGAGCCCTTGACACCGAGACCCATTACAAAAATAAAGATTGGGTCCAGCACGATATTTAAGACAGCCCCGATCAGCACTGTGAGCATACTGGTCCTGGCAAATCCCTGGCAGGTGATAAAGCTGTTCAGGCCGAGAGAAAACATGACGAAAATGGAGCCGAGCAGATAGATGCTCAGATAGTCATTGGCATAAGGCAGTATATTGTCTGTCGCTCCAAATATGGAAAGCAGGGGTTCTTTTGCAAGGTAAAAAAACAGGGTAAGGGGAACGGCCAGAGCAATCAAAGCCGTGACGGCATTCCCAAGAATCTTTTCTGCCCCGTCATAATCCTGCTGTCCCATTTTTATTGAGACTCTGGGACTTCCTCCCATACCGATCATGGAGGCAAATGCAGAGATAATCATAATGATCGGAAAAGCAATTCCAAGCCCTGCAATGGCAAGAGGCCCTTCTCCTCCCGGAAGACGGCCGATGTAAATGCGGTCCACCATATTATACAGCGCGTTTATGATTTGGGCGGCAATGGTGGGAACAGCCAGCTGGAACAGTAATTTGCCCACAGGCATGGTTCCAAGGGATGTTTCGTTGTTCGTATTCAAAAAATCACTCCTATCATATGAAAAATGTCACTCTTTTATTTTACATTGTTCTTTCAATGGGAGCAATTCTTTTATTCAGGAAAGATGTAGGTTATGGACAGTCAGAAAGGGAAGCAAGAGATCGTATATCAGGTATATCCTAAAAGTTTTTGCGACGGTAACGGGGATGGGATCGGAGATTTAAGAGGGATTCTAAAGCGTCTTGATTATCTTAATGATCTGGGAGTGACTGTGCTGTGGATCTGTCCGGTCTATGCTTCACCGATGGATGATAATGGATATGATATCTCGGATTATTATGCCGTTAATCCTATGTTTGGGACGATGGAGGATTTGGAAAAACTCATATATGAGGCGGGGATCAGGGGGATGAAAATAATGATGGATCTGGTACTCAACCATACATCGGATGAACATCTGTGGTTTCAGAATGCGCTGAGGGATCAAAAAAGCAGATACAGGGATTATTATATATTTAAGAAATCCCGGGAGGGGCGCCCTCCGAGCAATTTAAGGTCTGTTTTCGGGGGATCGGTATGGGAGCCCGTTGAGGGGGCGGAGGAGTATTATTTTCATTCTTTTTCAAAAAGACAGCCGGATCTTAACTGGGAAAATGAAGACATGAGAAAAGAACTGTATGAAATGATACGGTGGTGGATGAGAAAAGGAATTGCAGGATTTCGTGTGGATGCCATAAATTTTATAAAAAAAGATCTCCGCTTTCCCGACGGAAATCCCGATGGAAAGGATGGACTGTCCGGCTGTTTTCCGTATACAAGGAATGTAAAAGGGATTGAAGTTTTTTTGGGAGAACTTAAAAACGAAGTATTTGACCCATTAGACTGTATCACTGTCTCGGAGGCCGTAGATGTACCATATTCATCGCTTGGGGATTATATCGGGGAGCAGGGATGCTTTTCTATGATGTTTGATTTCAGTTATACAAATTTCGATCTGGAAGGGAAAGATGAGAAATGGTATAAAAGAAAAGCATGGACAGCAGAAGAATTCAGAGAGTTACTGTTTAAAAGCCAGGAAGAGATTCAGAAGACCGGATGGCCGGCATGTATTTCTTTTTGAGGGGAACCCCTTTTATTTATCAGGGACAGGAATTAGGAACAACAAATGTGTGGAAAGATTCTGTCAGTGAATTTGATGATATTGAGAGCAGGGGGCAGTACCATTCTGCTCTGTCAGACGGATGTACAAAAGAAGAAGCACTGTACTATATCAACCTCCGCAGCAGAGACAATGCAAGAGAGATGATGGACTGGAAAGAGGCAGAGACCCAGGAGAAAGAGGAGAAATCTGTACTGAAATTTTACAAAAAGATGATAGCACTCAGAAAACAGGAGCCGTGTTTAATTTACGGTAAATTCATCCCTCATAGAGAATATGGAAAAGAAGTGGTGGCATATGAGAGAAATAACGGTTTTACAAGGTTGCTTATACTGTGTAACTTTTCAGGAAGGACAAAGAAGATTGAGGTAAGAGGAGGAGAGATACTGCTGAGAAATCAGCCGGTGAAAGAAAAAATCCTGAAGCCCTTTCAGGTCATATTGTTAAAAGATTAATCTGCAGATGATATAAAAAATTTCTATACTTAAGAAGAAATTCATTCTTTTTTAATCTATTCCATTAGGATACAATGAAATAGATTGTTACTGTTTTGCCAGATAAATAATTGGAGGTAATTAGAATGAACCAGCGGAGCACTGAGATTGTGCAGTTATTAAGTAAAGAGAAGGATGAGATTACAGTCTCAGGATTTGCAGAATATTTTCAGGTGTCTCAGAAAACCATCCGCAATGATCTGAAGGAAATCAATACAATCCTGGGTCAAAACCAGCGGGAGGAAGTTGTGATAAACAGCGGGGGCAGGATTAATCCGCCGGAGAATTTTAAGGAATCTCTGTCATTATTGCTCGAAGGGGACTTCTACAGCTATAAATTATCCAGGGAAGAACGGAAACAGGCAGCATCTGCTATGATCGTAAATTCTAACGATTACATTACCCTTGCAACCATCGCCGACCATTTATTTGTGAGCAGGGCAACGGTAATCAACGACCTGAAAGATATCAAGGCATTTATAAAGGAAGGGAACTTGAAGGTGATCTCTCACGCCAATAAGGGACTTCGTATAGAAGGTCCGGAGAGCGAAAAGAGAAAATTTCTTTTGAATCTGCTTCGTCCGTCTGTGTCTATTTATGAGAACCATAAAAATGTAGTTGCTGAACATGTCAGTGTACAGGCAGGTGACTCCAGTGTAATACAAAAGATCCTGGGGGAACAGGAACAACGCTATAAGAAATATCTGGATGACAGTTCCTTTCAGGAGATTGTTCTCTATTTAAGGATTATGATAAATCGCAATCAGTCGGGCGAATTTTTGGAGACGCAGCCGGATGAAAACAGTGAGAATTATATGTTTGCCCTGGATACATTAAAATATATCTCTCAGTACTGCGATGTTGTTACAACAGAGGATGATATAAAGTGTTTCAGCAGCTTCCTGGACGGCGTGCGGTATATGAAACATAACACAATTAATAAGAATACAGTGATTATCCAAATGATCACAAGACAATATATTGCCGGTATTTCCTCGGAATTGGGAATAGATCTGAATACAGATTATGAGTTTTTTGAGAATCTGTCCAATCACCTGGAATCCATATTTTCTGCACCGCCGATCAATTACCAGGAAGTTAATGTGATAAATGAGGTACTGGAAGATAATCAGGATGTACTTGAAGCGGTCATAAACCAGATGTTTGTTATCTACCAATATACAGAGCGCAAATTAAATGAAATAGAAATAAAGTATATTGCGATTCATGTGTGTGCGGCGATTGAACGAAAGAAGAATAAGGAAGTGGCTTTTCGTGTGATCGTAGCCTGTCATGCAGGCATCGGAACATCCAGACTATTACTGGAAAAGTTGAAAAGACATTTTAAATTCCGGGTTGTGGATGTAGTCTCTGCCCATGAAGCAATGAGTATTGAACCCAATTCAGCTGATTTTGTGATTTCTACAGTTCCGCTGGAAGGCTGTTCGTTAGAGTATGTTGTAGTATCGGTAGCCTTCAATGATGCAGACTACATACGTGTGGGAAACAGAATTGATGCGCTGAGAAACGGCAGAAATCTTCCAGTCAGAATGGAGGAAGATGGGTTAAGTGCGAAGGGCCTGATCGACGAGGTCCGTCCCCTTGTATACAGAATGATTGAGCCGGAAGATAGAGCAAAGGAGTTTATGAAGGAACTCCGCGGAGTGGTGCGGGGGTATTTTAAACAGTCTGTAGAGAGGGAGGCGGAGATCTTGTCCCCATATCTGCATCATTTGCTGCCCGCAGCAAACATTGAGGTGGATGTAGAGTGTGAAGACTGGAAAGATGCAGTGCGCAAGTCTGGTGAGAAACTTGTAGAACGAGGCTATATTGAACCAAGATATATAGATGCAATGATCCACAGCATCGAGGAATATGGTTCCTATGTTGTGTTGTCGGAGGGATTTGCCATGCCGCATGCGAAAGTAGAGGAAGGCAGTATCCGCCTTGGTATGTATTTCATCCGTCTAAAGAATCCCGTGCCGTTCGGGGTCGAAGGACTGGACCCCATAGAGTTTGTATGCTGTCTGAGCGCCATTGATCATAAGAGTTATTTAAAGGCATTTTTCAGTCTCGTAAATATGCTGAGGGATGACGAGTACAGGCGGCTTCTGCATGAGGCAAAGAGCCCTGAGGAGATTGCAAGAATGATTGAAACATATGAACACAGCAGTGTTTAAATAACAAAAAAGCATTGGTCGGATTTATTTCTGGGAGAGGAAATAAATTCGACCAATTTATTTTATTTCCAGGTCCGGAAATGGATTCGACCAAACTAAAATTTTTCCCGGAAGGGGAAATACCTTTCACTGTTTTTGATTTTATATGCATGATACTATGTATTTGTAAATGAGAGATGGGAAGCCGGCCGGCAGATCTCAGCAACACAAATACTAAAGTAAAAAGTGGAGGTACATATGGAAATACTATTAAAGTTTTTTCAGGGATTTGTAAATTTGGGGGCAAGTGTTCTGCTTCCGGTCGTAATCGCAATATTAGCTGTTTTCTTTGGCATGAAAGCAGGACGGGCGATTAAAGCCGGCTTATTGGTAGGGATTGGTTTTCAGGGGCTTTGTTTAGCGGTAAATTTACTGATTACTTCAGTGACACCGGCGATGGAATATTATGAAAAATTAGGATCAGGATATGACACATTGGAAGTTGGATTTGCAGCACTGGGTGCAGCATCATGGACCACACCATTTGCAGTTCTTGTAATTCCGTCAATTATCCTTGTCAATATCATTTTAGTCCGCTTAAAGGTTACAAAGGTATTAAATGTTGATATCTGGAATTTCATGCATTTTCTTGTGCCGGGAGCACTCGCATATGCTTTGTTTGGAAATGCTGTCATTGGATTTTTAGTTGCTTTTGTCTGCGGTATTATTGTTCTGTTTTTTGCTCAGTGGACTGCGAAACCCTGGCAGGAATTTTTTGGACTGGAAGGGACAACATGTACATGCCTGTCTTTCGTAGCATGGGCTTATCCGATCGGCTACGGATTAAATAAGATCATAGACAAAATTCCGGGACTTAACAAGATTGATATAAATATGGATAAGGTGGGACAAAAGCTTGGAGTGTTTGGCGATCCTGCAATCATTGGTGTTGTAGTAGGAGCTTTTCTTGCAATCATTACAAAGCAAAGTCCTGGAGAAACTCTCACAATGGCAATGGGTGTTGCGGCAGCTATGGTATTGATCCCAAGAATGGTATCCATCATGATGGAAGGATTATCTCCGCTGGGACAGTCCGCAAATGAATATATGCATAAAAAAATCGGAGAAGATGCAGATATTTATATTGGTATGGATATTGCACTTGGTTTAGGTGATCCAACTTGTATTACATGTACTGCGATTATGATTCCGATTACCATACTGCTTGTATTTCTTGTACCGGATATGAGATTCTTTCCACTTGGATTATTAGCTGAGATCTGTTATTTGGCACCTATGGTCGTTTTGAGCAGCAAGGGAAATCTATTTCGCTCACTGATTGCAATGACTATTTTGATGTACATAACTCTGTTTTTGGCGAATATGTTTATTCCGGAAGCCACAAGCATGATGTCTGTTACGAATGTAGATTTTGGAAAAAGTGTCACGGCATCTCATTTTGGATGGAATCCCGGCAATGTAGTTGTATCAATTATTCATAGAATTATGGTGATGTTCGCATGAGGGGGCTCTAAATGAAAACTAGATATTTGGTAATTCACGGGACAGCAGCTAATAGTGAAGAAGCAATTAAATTATGTGGAGATGCCTTATATAAAGCAGGTATTGTTGAAAAAAATTTTGGAGTTCTTTGTGCCCAACGTGAAAAAGATTTCCCAACAGGGCTTCCTACAGAAATTCCAACAGCCATTCCTCATGTAAAAGATGAAGGGATTACACAGAACGCAATCTGTCTGCTGAAACTCAACTGTCCGGTAACCTTCAAACGACTGGACGATGATACAGAAGAAGTGAAAACAGATATGATTTTCAATCTGGCGATCAAAGATGCCAATGAACACTTAGCAGTGCTGCAAAAAATGATGGCATTTTTGAATGATCCGGAAGTCTTATTAAAATGTAAAAAACTTTCAAATAAAGAAACGGAGGCTTATCTTCAGGAAAAATTAGGATCATAATTAATCACAGTAAAGGAGAAGAATTATGGCAAAAGAAGTGAAAGTATTAGTAGCATGCGGCAGCGGTGTGGCAACGTCAACCATTGCCCAGGAAGAAATCAAAGAGATTGCAAAAAATGCAGGGGTGAAGATCAGATTGATGAAAGGGACGATTGCAGAAGTTCCCATCAAACAAAAAGACGTAGATGTAGTTTTTACTACTGCCAATTACCGAAATCCGCTTGAAAAGCCGCATCTCAGTGTGTTTGGGCTTGTCTCCGGACTGAATAAGGAAGCATCAAAAAAGAAAGTTGAAGAATTGCTTAAAACGATTTCAGAAGAGCTATAAAAGCCCGAATATGTGAAAGGATCAGGTGGTTATAGATGAAAGCAGGAGTTTTACACGCAAGAGATGACATAAGATATGAGGAAGTACAGACCCCGGAGCCAAAAGCCGGGGAAGTGCTTGTAAAAGTAAAATATTCCGGGATCTGCGGTTCAGATGTACCCCGGGTAAATGAAGACGGGGCCCACTTCTATCCGATCATTCTCGGACATGAGTTCTCAGGGATTGTGGAAGCTGTGGGAGATGGAGTGACAAAGGTAAAGAAAGGCCAGCGGGTCGCCGGAGCTCCATTGGTCCCGTGCATGAAATGTGAAGACTGTATGAAAGGTGATTATGCACTCTGTAAAGACTATAGTTTTATCGGTACAAGACAAGCAGGAAGCTATGCAGAATATATCTGTCTTCCGGAGCAAAACGTGGTTCCTTTTAAGGATACAGTATCCTTTGAACAAGGAGCGCTGTTTGAACCGGCGGCAGTTGCGCTCCATGGATTAGAGTGTCTTCCATATGAGGGAGGAAAGACTGTTGCTGTGCTGGGCGGAGGAACGATCGGACTGCTTGTCATGCAGTGGGCAAATATTTTCGGATCTGCAAAGACTGTTGTATTTGATATTGACGATGAAAAAATTGAACTGGCAAAACAGTTGGGAGCAGCCGATGGCGTAAATACCTTAAAAGAAGGTTTTATGGAAAAGGCCATGGAACTGACGGATCAAAAAGGCTACGATTATATTTTTGAAACGGCAGGAAGTACTGTGACAATGAAGATGGCATATGAACTGGCGGCAAATAAGGCTGGAATCTGCTATATCGGAAAACCTACAAGAGAATTAGCCTTTACTGTGAAAGAATGGGAGAACATGAACCGTAAAGAGTTCACTATGACAGGGTCCTGGCTATCTTATTCTGCTCCGTTTCCGGGACATGAGTGGGAGTGTGCGGCACACTATTTTGCAACAGGACAATTAAAGGGGGAAGAATCCCTGATCTATAAGAAGCTTCCGCTTTCCAGGATCGCAGAAGGATTTGAGATGTTCAAGACCCGGGGAGCAGTAAAAGGAAAGATTTTAATTGACAGTGAAGCATGATCATAAGGCGTCTGAAGAGATAAAAGAAAGAGGTTTGACCGTGAGAAAAATAAAACTATCTCCATCCATCTTTGCAGCAGACTTAGGAGAATTAAAAAACCAGATCAAAGAATTAGAAGACAGTCAGACAGAACTGCTCCATGTGGACGTGATGGACGGACATTTTGTGGAGCGGATGGCATTTGGAGCAGATCACATTAAGGCACTGAAATCAATGACCGACATTCCGCTGGATGTTCATTTAATGATCGAACATCCGGAAGTACATATTGACAGCATTGCTGACGCAGGGGCAGATATCATAACGATCCATCAGGAGTCGACCGCAAGGGTGTTAAGCTGTCTGCATAAAATCCGTAACCGGGGCATCAAGGCCGGCATCGTGCTGAGTCCAGGGACGCCGGAAGAGACTATTAAATATTTATTGGATGATGTAGATATGATCCTTCTGATGAGTGTAAATCCCGGGGAAGGCGGACAGCATTTCCTGAGTTCAACCGTGAAGAAAATTAAGAATGTCCGGGCAATGATCGGAGACCGGGATATTGATATTGAAGTAGACGGAAGTATTGATCAAAAGACAATAAAACCATGTTATGAAGCAGGAGCAAATGTTTTTGTATCCGGGGGATATTTATTCAAAAATATTAAAGAGAATACAGAGGCTTTAAGAAAGGCAGTGAGAGGATGAAAGCTTTAACATTTTATGATGTACAGGATTTAAGATATGAAGAGGTTCCTGATCCTAAAATTGAAAAAGACGATGATGTTATTGTAAAAGTGAAAGTAGGCGGAATTTGTGGTTCGGATATCGCAAGATACCGCAATCTGGGACCTTATGTAAAAGGGAATGTCTGGGGGCACGAATTTTCAGGAGAGGTTGTAGAGGCCGGTCCTGCCGTTACAGAATTAAAAGCCGGTGACCGGGTGGTAGGATGCCCAAACCTGGTTTGTCATGAATGTGAGTACTGCAAAAGCGGATATCCATCAAGATGTGAATCTTTAAATACCATTGGAGCATATGTTCCGGGTGCATTTGCAGAATACATTAAAATGCCGGCCGTCAATCTTGTCAAGATGGTGGAAGGTATGACCTTTGAGCAGGGTGCATTGGTAGAACCGGCAACGGTTGCGATTCACGGATTATATCAGACAAACATTAAAATGGGATATGAAGTTGCCGTTGTGGGATGTGGAAATATTGGACTGATGGCAATCCAATGGGCCAAAGCATTTGGGGCAAAGAAAGTGTTTGCCATTGACATCGACGATGCGCAATTACAGGCTGCTGAGGATTTTGGCGCTGATGTGCTAATTAATTCTGCTGATATCGATTTCCATGATGAGATCAGAAAATATGGAAATGGCGTGGATCTGGCCATTGAATCAGCAGGAAATCCTTTTACTGCTGCAAGAGTGCTCGGGCTGCCGAAAAAGGGCGGGGAGGTTGTATACATGGGAATTCCATATGCGGATGTTCCGGTTCCAAGATTTTATTTTGAAAGAATTATGAGAAACGAATTAAATATCATCGGTTCCTGGTGTACCATTTCTGCTCCATATCCGGGAGAGGAATGGAACAATGCGGTAGAATATATCGGAAACAAAAAGGTGGATGTCCTTGGAATGGTTACGCATAAAGTGAATTTAAGCAAAGGCCCGGAGATGTTTGAAAAGATCATTGCCGATCCAAAGGGATTCGGAAAAGTTCTGTTATATCCGGAAGAAATCATGTAAAGAAGGTGGTATTTTGGGAACGAAAGTAATTATAAAAGAATTAGAACAATCAGCTGACAGAATTCCTGAATATCAGATTTCAGATCTGATCCAGAAGATTAAGTCTCATAAACGGATCTTTGTTTATGGGACCGGAAGATCAGGATTAATGTTAAAAGCCTTTGCTATGAGACTAATGCAGATTGGCCTGGATGCATATGTAGTGGGAGAAACCACAACACCGTCTGTAGAAAAGGGAGATTTGCTGATCGTGGCTTCTGCTTCAGGGGAAACAGGCAGTGTTTGTATGACGGCACAGTCGGCAAAGAATCAGGGTGCAGATTTAGTCGTCATTTCTTCAGCAGCGGAATCGACCTTGAAAAAGATCCAGACACCGAATATCACAATTGAATCTGCAACAAAATTTGCTGTGTCTGACACAAGCATCCAGCCTCTGGGCAGTTTGTTCGAACAGATGCTGCTCATAGTGTTTGATGCGGCAGTATTGGAAATAAGCCGGGAAAAGCCGGGAAGTAATGACGATATGGCAAAGAGACACGCAAGTCTGGAGTAGCTTGTGACAGAAATCTTTCATTCTATAGGAAAGACATTGTTACAACAAAGTGATAAAGGAATGATTCCTATAGAATAAAAAAACCTCCGGGGGATGCAACTGCGCGCGCAGGGGAACAATGTCGCCAGAGCGACCGCACGCAGTGCGAGAGTTTCGCAAGCGAAACTCTATTTCAGAAAAACAAGGAGAATAGAAATGCAGAATAATATCGGGTTACAAACAGCATATTGGAATGGAACAACTCCTGAATTGGATATTTATAAAATAATTGACTTAACAAAAAAGGCCAATATGGATACCATTGAACTGAAAGCAGGCGATTTTGTTCCTTTGACGGCACAAGACAGAGGGAAACTTAGTAAATATATAAAAGATGCAGGGCTTTCAGTGACGATCAACGGGACTGGACTCAGACCGGAAAGAGATGTTTCCAGTTCGGATAAAGAATCCCATCAAGCAGGCATCAAACATTTATGTCATATGTTGGATCTTTGTGTGGAGATGGGCGCAAAACTTTTTTCCGGTATCCCGTATGGTTTGTGGAATACACGTCCGGAAGGAGAAAATATTACAGAAATCAAGAAGGTCCGTACAGCAAACGCAGTCAAAGGATTAACCGAAGTTGCAAAACATGCCCAAAAAGTCGGCGTAACAATGTGTTTGGAAATTGTAAACCGTTTTGAACAGTATACAGCGAATACTGCGGGAGAAGGGATTGCAATCTGCGAAGCAATTGGCAATGACTATTGTAAGCTTCTTTTAGATACGTTTCATATGAACATTGAAGAAGATTATATTCCGGATGCCATCCGTACGGCCTATGAAAAGGGATATCTGGGCTATCTCCATATTGGAGAAAGCAACCGTAAGATTCCTGCCGGAGAGAGAAAGACCAATATTGACTGGGTAGCTATTGCAGAAACGATCAGGGAGACCGGTTTTGAAGGACCTTTGGTAATGGAACCATTCGTTCTCGATACGTCCGCAAGTGCTAAGAGTGTATCCCTTTGGAGAACGATCAAAGCAGCAGATGATATTGACGGACTTGTGGCAGATGCCGCCGCGGGAGTGAAATATTTAAAAAGTCTGTAATGATGGGAGGGGAAGAGCATGATTACAACTGTAACGTTAAATGCTTCCATTGATAAAGCCTATCATATGACCCAAAAAATTGAGAACGGTACGGTAATGCGAGTAGCAGAGACACATAACAGTGCCGGCGGAAAGGGGCTGAATGTGGCAAGGGTGGTCAAACTTTGCGGTTCTGATACAAAAGCCGCCGGTTTTGTGGGAGGATATAACGGTCAATATTTAGAATCACTTCTGGACGCAGATGGAATTTCCTATGAATTTGAGCATATCAATGGCGAAACGAGAAGCTGCATTAACATTTTAGATCCCGGATATGGTTCTACCGAATATCTGGAAGGCGGGTGTGAAGTTACAGCGGAAGAAGAAACTTCATTTTTAGAAAGATTTCCCGGGATCATCCGGAACAGTGATGTTGTGACCATTTCAGGAAGTGCTCCCAGGGGAATGGGCAGGGATATCTATCAAAAAATGATCCGGATCGTTAAGAAGCTGGGAAAAAAAGTGATCTTAGATACCAGCGGAGAATATTTAAAGAGAGGTCTTGAGAGCCTGCCAACTATGGTAAAACCTAATAAAGATGAGATAGAAATGCTTTTTGATATCAAAGTCCGCAGCCAGGAAGATGTCATAGGATATGCTCAAAAAATCTACGAAAAGGGGATCCCATATGTAGTAATTTCTCTTGGAGGCGAAGGGGCTTTACTCGTATGCAAAAAAGGCATTTATCAGGGTAAACCGCCGAGAATAGAAGTGGTAAATACGGTAGGATGCGGAGACTCTATGGTTGGAGCGTTTGCAGTCGCATTGGAGAGAAATATGGAGCCGGAAGATGCCCTGAAATTCGCAGTGGCAGTTGCATCTGCCAACGCGCTCTCATCCAATACAGGGACATTTGATCCTGCAAAGAGAGACGAGATCAGCCAGAACGTTAAGATAATCAAATTATAATATCCGGAAAGGGAAAGTTATGTTAACAACATCGAAAGAAATATTACTGAAAGCACAGGCCGGCGGATACGCAGTCGGTGCATTCAATGTAGAAAATATGGAAATGGTACAGGCAGTTGCAGAAGCTGCAGAGGAATTACAGTCACCGGTTATTATGCAGACAACTCCGTCTACAGTAAAATATGCGGGACTTGATTATTATCTTGCAAATGTTAAAACAGCGGCAGAGAGGACATCGGTTCCTGTAGTGATGCATTTAGATCATGGCAATAGCTTTGAACTTGCGATGCAGGCACTCAGAGCGGGTTATACTTCCATCATGATCGATGGTTCCCATGAGGCATTTGAAGTTAATATGACTGTCAGCAGGGCAGTCGCAAATGCCTGCCATCCATCCGAAGTTCCGGTAGAGGCTGAGCTTGGGAAGGTTGGGGGGAAAGAAGATGATTTAGACGGCGGAGATGATAATCCATATACAGATCCACAGGAAGCGAAGGAATTTGCAGAGAGAACAGGGGTTGATTTTCTCGCAGTGGGGATTGGTACAGCCCACGGTGTTTATAGGGGAGAACCAAAGCTTCAGTTTGACATCTTAAGCCGGATCAGAGATGTTGTAGAGATTCCGCTCGTTCTTCACGGAACAAGCGGTGTGCCGGACGAAGCGGTAAAAGAGTGTATTAAACGTGGTATCTGTAAAGTAAATTATGCTACCGATCTCCGTATTGCATTTACAAAAGGAGTAAAGGGTGTTTTTACTGCAGATACTGATACTATTGATCCTAAGAAATATAGCGCAGCAGGCCGTGAAGAAGTAAAAAAATATGTTATGAGCAAAATAAAAGTTTGCGGAAGTGCAGGAAAAGCGCAGAAATAAAATATCAATTACAAAATGGACGTAAGTCAGCTTTGTGCACAGATGTGTAAGGAAATCATTTGTCTTTGTCCCATCTTTCAGATGGCGCGCTTTGCCCAATAAGGAATAGATTAAATTTGACAATGTTTATTTTTGGCATGTATGAGTTGTATCATTCAGAAGCAATTGAAAATGCTTTTGATGATATTGACAGAAGAAAGAAAAAATTATGAAATAGCCTGAATATCATTCTTTTAAGTCTTGACAAGGATTTATGATAGGTTATAATGGAATGTATAAAAATTGAATAGGATCTTCAGGGCAGGGTGAAATTCCCTACCGGTGGTACAGCCCACGAGCCGCAAGGCATGATTCGGTGAAACTCCGAAGCCGACAGTATAGTCTGGATGAAAGAAGATAGTGATAAAAGAACTCTGGGATTTACGCACAGCGTAGGTCAGATGCATTTGGTGTATTTGGCGTGCTGTTATAAATCTCAGTTTTTTGTTTTCATATTAGCTGTTTGTTTAGACAGTTTATCTATGAGTGAACTTTAGCTTAAGAAAGCCCTGAAGTCCTGTATTGCAGGATTTTGGGGCCTTTTTATTTCTTGCGAAATACCTTATCACGCTTATACGCGAGAGTTTTTCCTATGAAATACAAAGCGTTCCGCGATGCTGCACACATGAGAAAGGAGGTTTGTCCAGTTGCAGGAACTTTATATGAGAAGGGCCATTGAACTGGCCGGGAAAGGAACAGGATATACCAATCCAAACCCGTTGGTGGGGGCTGTCATCGTAAAGGATGGGCGGATAATCGGAGAGGGATTCCATGAGACATACGGAGGTCTGCACGCAGAAAGGAATGCGTTAAAGAACTGTACGGAAGACCCAAAAGGTGCGGAACTTTATGTGACCCTGGAGCCATGCTGCCATTTTGGAAAGACACCGCCTTGTACAGAGGCCGTCATAAAAAGTGGAATCAGGAAAGTCTATGTTGGAAATATTGATCCGAATCCAAAAGTTTCCGGTAAGGGTATTGATATTTTAAGAGAGCATGGCATTGAGGCAGAAACAGGCGTACTTGATGCGGAATGCAGAGAGATCAATGAAATCTTTTTCCACTACATTGCCCACGATACGCCTTATGTAGCATTGAAATATGCAATGACACTGGATGGGAAAATTGCGGTGAAGACAGGAGAGTCCAAATGGATTACCGGAAGGGAGGCAAGGGAACATGTACAGTTTCTCAGACACCGGTATGCAGCGATTCTCGTGGGAATCGATACGGTCTTAAGTGATGATCCGATGCTCAATGCCCGGATCATAGGCGGGAACAACCCGACACGTGTGATCTGCGACAGCAGACTCAGGCTCCCTTTAAGTTCGAAAATTGTTCAGAGTGCCAAAGTAATTCCGACCATCATTGCGGCATGTGAAAGAAACGAAAAGGCGCAGAGGCTTGAGGCTTTGGGATGCCGGGTGCTGATATGTCCGGAGAAGGATGGAAAGACGGATCTGCTGGAACTTCTGAGGACACTGAGGAAAGAAAAGATCGATAGTATACTTGTGGAGGGGGGAGCTGATATTAACGATTCAGTTATTCAGACCAAATCGGTAAACAAAGTGTATGCTTTTGTGGCACCGAAGCTTTTCGGGGGAAGACAGGCAAGGTCACCAGTGGAAGGAAAAGGGATAGATAAAATCAGCGATGCGATACTTTTAAAGGGCCCGGAGATTACCAGGCTCGGCGAAGATCTGCTGTTAGAATATGAAGCGAGGTGAGAATGTGTTTACAGGAATCATTGAAGAAATAGGCACCGTTCTGTCAGTAAAAAAAGGAGGGCAGTCCTCAGCCGTCAGGATCGGGGCATCCAAAGTCCTGAAAGATATCCATACAGGAGACAGTATTGCAGTCAACGGTGTATGCCTTACCGCGGTCACATTTGACGGACAGGGGTTTCTGGCGGATGTGATGAACGAGACCTTTGAAAAGAGCAGTCTGAAAAGCTTGAAGCCTGGAGATCCGGTCAATTTAGAGCGGGCCATGAAAGCAGGAGGACGTTTTGGCGGACATATAGTTGCCGGCCATGTGGATGGAACCGGAACGGTCACATCAGTGGAACAGGATGCCAATGCAGTTTGGTTTACGGTGGCGGCACCGTCAGAGATCATGCGGTACTGTGTCAGCAAAGGTTCCATCGCCCTGGACGGCATCAGTCTGACCATTGCAAAGACCGGGGACCAATGGTTTCAGGTTTCGGTCATTCCCCACACCTTAAAGGAAACGGTACTGGGAGCAAAAAAAACTGGAGATCTGGTGAATCTGGAAAATGATATGATCGGAAAATATGTGGAGAAACTGATGAATTTGGGGCATGATGAAAAAACCAGTGCCATTACAGAGGAAATGTTAATGAAAGCAGGATTTTAGGAGGAAAGAAAATGAAGTTCAGCACGATTAAAGAAGCATTGGAAGACTTAAGACAGGGGAAGATCATCATTGCAACAGATGATGAAGACAGGGAAAATGAGGGCGATTTTATCTGTGCCTCTGAGTTTGCGAATACTAACAATATTAATTTTATGGCAGTCCATGGAAAAGGTTTGATCTGTATGCCCATGAGTGCAGCTATGGGAGAGAAACTTGGACTGTCTCCAATGGTAACCAAGAATACAGATAACCATGAGACTGCATTTACAGAGAGTATTGATCATGTGGAAACCACCACGGGAATTTCAGCAGTGGAACGTTCTGTCACAGCGCTGAAATGTATGGAGAACAGCATCAGACCGGAGGATTTAAGGCGCCCCGGACACATGTTTCCGCTGATCGCAAAGCCGGGCGGTGTTATGGAGCGGAACGGTCACACAGAGGCAACAGTGGACCTTATGAAGCTTGCAGGTTTAAAAGAAAGCGGTCTGTGCTGTGAGATCATGAGGGAAGACGGCACTATGATGCGTACCACAGAACTCATGGGACTGGCAGAGAAGTTTGGCCTTAAGATAATCACCATAAAGGCACTGCAGGATTACCGGAAAAAACATGAAGTGTTCGTGAGCAGGGAGGCGGAGACGCCGATGCCCACCAAGTATGGAGAGTTTCGGGCTTACGGTTATGTGAATAAACTAAACGGCGAACATCATGTCGCCTTAGTAAAAGGAAATGTAGATGACGGGGAGCCGATATTGTGCCGGGTACATTCCGAGTGCCTGACGGGAGATACCTTTGGCTCGTTAAGGTGCGACTGCGGAGATCAGCTTACCACGGCCATGAGACAGATCGAAGCGGAAGGCCGGGGAATTCTGCTCTATCTGAGACAGGAAGGCCGGGGCATTGGTTTGATCAACAAACTGAAGGCCTATGCTCTGCAGGACCAGGGAATGGATACGGTAGAGGCAAATCTGGCTCTCGGATTTGAAGAAGACCAACGGGAATATTACATAGGAGCACAGATTCTGAGAGACCTGGGTGCGTCTAAGTTGAGACTTTTGACAAATAATCCGACGAAAATCGAAGGTCTGGGTGATTTCGGGCTGGAAATCGTAGAGAGAGTGCCCATCCAGATCAAGCTCACAGATTATGATTCTTTTTATATGAAGACAAAACAGAAAAAGATGGGACATTATTTAACTTATTAAGCTGCAAATAAATAAGAAAGAGGAGATAAAAGATGAATGTTTTAGAAGGAAAATTAGTCGCAAAAGGGATGAAAGTCGGCATTGTCGCCGCCAGATTCAATGAGTTTATCGTATCCAAGCTGCTTTCTGGGGCATTGGACGGCCTGCGCCGCCATGACGTGAAGGAAGACGATATTGCTGTTGCCTGGGTGCCTGGGGCATTTGAGATTCCTGTTGCCGCACAGAAGATGGCGGGATCAGGGAAATATGACGCTGTAATCTGTCTGGGAACCGTGATCCGGGGATCTACCAGCCACTATGATTATGTGTGCAATGAGGTATCCAAGGGTATCGCTCACGTGTCTATGGAGAGTCAGATTCCTGTGCTGTTCGGTGTACTGACCACGGAAAATATCGAGCAGGCCATTGAGCGCGCCGGTACGAAAGCCGGAAACAAGGGGTATGACTGTGCACTGTCAGCGATTGAAATGGTAAATTTATTGAAAGAGATTGGTTAAACTGGACGGAGCCGCTTATTTCCTGTAAAATAGAACAGAAAATAAGCGGCTTTTTTATTACCGTTTTGTTTGTCTTTTAACCCTATTTAAAGATACAAGGAGATAATTGCCATGGACCAGATTGAACAACTTCAGATTATGATAGATGAGAGCAGCAGGATTGTTTTCTTCGGCGGGGCAGGAGTATCCACAGAAAGTGATATTCCTGACTTCAGAAGTACGGACGGACTCTATCATCAAACTTATAAATACCCTCCGGAGGTGATTGTCAGCCATACATTTTTTGTGCAGAAGACAGAGGAATTTTATGATTTTTATAAGAAGAAAATGATATTTCCGGATGCCGAACCGAATCCTGCCCATTTAAAGCTTGCAGAGCTTGAGAGGGCTGGAAAGCTCACGGCGGTTGTCACTCAGAATATCGACGGTCTGCACCAGAAAGCCGGAAGCCAGAAGGTATTTGAGCTGCACGGAAGTGTTCACAGAAATTACTGTCAGAAATGCCATAAGTTTTTTGATGTAAACTATGTGGCCGGAGCACAGGGAGTGCCGCACTGCGACGAATGCGGAGGACTGGTGAAGCCGGATGTTGTACTATATGAAGAAGGACTGGATGCATCCGTGATGAGGGGAGCCATCGATGCGATTTCTAAGGCGGATATGCTGATCATCGGTGGAACTTCTCTTGTAGTGTATCCGGCGGCGGGCATGATCGATTATTTCCGCGGAGAGCATTTGGTGCTCATCAACAGGGATGCCACATCCAGAGACCGGCAGGCAGAGCTCTGCATTACAGATCCAATCGGTGAGGTCCTTGGGCAGATTAAGGTGAATTCATGAAAAAAAGAGATATCGTGTTGATCGGAGCAGTTCTTTTTATGGCAGCGGCGGGATTTTTATTCCTGTCTCTTGTGAAGCAGGACGGGGGAAAGGCAGTGGTGACTGTGGACGGAAAGGAAGTCTGGAGCCACAGCCTTTCTGAGGATGCGGTCTATACGGTAAAGAGCAGGAACGGGTCCAATGTAGTCCGCATCCAGGGAGGGAAAGCCTCAGTCACAGAGGCAGACTGCCCTGATCAGATATGCAGAAAGCATAAAGCCATCGATAAAACCGGGGAAACCATTGTCTGCCTGCCTCATAAACTCGTAGTGGAAATTAAAGACGGAACCAAGGAGAAAGAATATGACGGAATTACAATCTAAGGAGAAAAACCAATGACCAGGCGGATTGCTGTGGATGGCATGTTTCTGACACTGGCCATCGTTGTTTCTTATATAGAGGTACTCCTTCCGATTCCTGTAGGGATTCCCGGAGTGAAGATCGGGCTTGCCAACGGAGTCATTATGGTTCTTCTCTTTTTTACCGGGTGGAAACGGGCGCTGTTTATCTCCGTTTTGAGAATTCTTCTGGCAGGAATGCTTTTTGGGAATCCGATGACGATTGTTTACAGCCTGGCGGGCGGGATTTTGAGTGTCTTTCTCATGGCGCTTCTGAAAAAAGCCGGGGGATTTTCGGCAGTGGGACTCAGCGTTGCCGGAGGAGTAGCACACAATCTCGGGCAGCTCAGTGTTGCAGTGTGCCTGATGGAGAATGTAAGAATTTATTATTATGCGCCGATACTGCTGGTCACCGGAACCATTGCCGGCATTGCGATCGGAGTGCTGACGGCGGGGCTGGTAAAGAAGGTTCCGGCAAACTTATTTCAGTAGAAAATGCACGTAATTTTTACTGAATAAGTATCCATTTAGCAAAAGGAGCTATCCAATGATAGTTTTTTATCACTATTGGAGGAACGTATTTTAAAGCGTGACGGAAATAGTGATAAAAAACTCCTACAGGAGGAAAGACGTGAAAAAGAAATTATGTGCGGTCATGGTATTTGTGCTGACGGCGGTCATGGCATCAGGCTGTGTGAAGAAAGAAGAGATACAGAAATATTCCCATGTAGACTATGCCATGGGGACAGTGACCAATACGACACTATATGGGAGAAGCCCGGATCTTTCTGAGGCTGAACAAGAGATGATGGAGAAGATGAAGAAGCTGGAGACAGAGCAGCTGTCCTGGAGGAAGGACAGTTCTGCCGTGGCAAAGCTTAATCAAGGGAATCAAAGAGTGGCGGATGTCCCGGAGCCGCTGTTTACCTGGATGAAAAAGTCTCTTCAGATTGCCAAAGACAGCAAAGGCGCTGCGGACCCGGCCATCGGAAGCCTCACTCGAATGTGGGATTTTGAATCCGAGAATCCAAAGGTACCCGATGCTGATAAGATCAAAGCGCTGATCAAAGACGGTATCGTCAGCAATGCATATGAGCATGTAAAACTGAATGAAAAGCAGAAAACCGTGCGAAAAGCGAGAGAGATTAAAATGGATCTGGGAGCTTTCGGGAAGGGGATCGGAACCGACGAAGCCATGAGGTTTCTCAAAAAAGAAAAGATAATTACCGGAGCCATGGTGGCTCTTGGGGGAAGCATCGCTGTTTATGGAGAAAAGCCCGGCGGGGAGGACTGGAAAGTCGGGATACAGAACCCTGACGGAAAGCAGGGGGAGACAATTGGAGGGCTTAGCGTAAAAGGCGGGACCTTCATCTCTACCTCCGGTGATTATGAAAAATATTTTATTGATAAAAAGACAGGGAAACGGTATTTCCACATCTTAGATGAGAAGACCGGGTATCCGGCACAGACAGAGATCACCTCATGTACCATTGTGTGCAGTTCAGGTATTGCCAGTGACGGGCTGTCCACCGCATGTTTTGTGCTGGGGCCGGAAAAAAGCCGTTCACTGTTGAAAAAGTACGGAGCAAAAGCGATCTTTGTGGATAAACAAAAAAATGTTTATGTTAGTGACGGATTAGATTTTGAGCTCACAGACGATGCATATAAAATAGTTAACAAAGACATTGACGGATGAAAAAATTCTGAACCGACCCCCAAAAGTTAGACCAAAAATCTAACGATTGGAGGTCGGTTTTATTATGGCAAAATATAGCCTTGAGCTAAAAAAGAAAGTAGTTGAAGCATATCATCGCGGGGAGGGTAGCTATTGTTTTCTTGCTCAAAAGTATGGAATTACAAATAAGCGTCAGGTTTTAAATTGGGTTCATTCATATGATGCGTTTGGCTGTGAAGGCCTGATGCGTTCCAGAAAAAAGCAAATGCAGTCCGTGCTAGATACTACTCCTGTAGATACAAGTGCTGAACATATCAAACAGCTCTAAGATGAATTATTAAAACTGCGAATAGAGAATGCCTATTTAAAAGAATTGAGGAGGCTGTGTTTAGAGGAGGACGCTCTTCTGAAAAAACAGCGAGAATCATCCACAGCCTCCGAGGAGACTTCAAATTAAAAGATATTCTCGCTGTTGTTGGGTTTCCGAAAGCAACCTATATGTACTGGCAAAAAAGATTCCAGAGAGATAATCCTAATAAAGAGCTTGAAGAAAAAATCATGGAAATTACTTCCTTTACCAGAAAAAGCCGTAAGTATAGCTCATATAAAGGACGGATTGGAAAAGTGGCTCCGAACAGATTACGGAGACGTTTTGATACGAAAATCCCACACCAGAAGATTACGACTGATACTACAGAGTTTAAGTATTATGATGTAGATCCTAAAGGTCGTATGATGATCAAAAAACTATATTTATACCCTTTTATGGATTTGTGTAACAGGGAGATTATAAGCTATGGGGTGTCACGAACACCATCTTCTAAAAATATAATGAATGCTCTGAATGCAGCAATAGAGATTACATCTGACTGTCCATATCGTAGAACATTTCATTCAGACCAGGGCCGGGGCTATCAAATGAAAGCATATGTTCGTACATTGCAGGAACATCGGATTTTTCAGAGTATCTCCCGAAAAGGAAACTGCCATGATAATTCTGTTATGGAAAACTTTTTTGGAATTATGAAGCAGGAAATGTATTTAGGATGGCTGAGTCCGGTTGAATACAGACTCAGTCTCTTGGCGGCATGAAAGAAAAGTGCGAAGTGGATTTTCCACTTCGCAATAAAGTCTGACTTTTAGGGGTCACCTCATTCATCTGCCAGTGTCTTTTTTTAGTGATTAAGATAAATTCTTTATTTTTCTCCGCGGGGTTTTCCGCAGGTCTGCCTTTTAATCAGTGTACACGGCAGTGTCAGGCGCACCGGTGTCTTGTATTCGCTTGGCACTTCGTTATAGAGTTTCGCCACAAAGTTTGCTGCATATTCCCCCATATACTCTGAAGGAGCATGGACCGTAGTCAGCGGAGGATTGGAAAATTCGGCCACACTGATATCATCAAAGCCGATGATCGAAATATCGTCGGGAATTTTATACCCATGTTCATAGAGGGAGCGCATGGCGCCGATGGCGATTGGATCGCTGGCGGCAAAAACTGCAGTAGGCAGATTTCCAGATTCTATAAGTCTGTTCATCATCTGATATCCGGATTCTGCGCTGAATTCTTCCTCTATAACATAAGGTTCATAACAGAGTTCAAGTTTCCTGCAGTAATTGATAAACGTTTCTTTCCGCTGCTCAAAATAGACGGTATCCTCGTCGATGTATTCCTTTCCGCCCAGATAACCGATCCTTGTGTGTCCGAGTTCCACAAAGTAATCGATCACATCTATGACAGACTGGTGTAAATCCAGTACAATGTTATTGAAGGAAATCCTGGAAGTGCGCATATCAATAAAAATAATATTGTCCGTAAGCTGCTCAAAGGCTTTGATATCCTTTTGCGCAAACTTTCCGATACAGATCAGGCCGTCCACACCGCTTAATGTTTTTAAATAGTCCGGATCACTCTGGAATGCCCGGATGACTTCAATGTTCTGGTCTGCACAGTATTTCTCGATCCCTACGCGGATGTTCTGGTAGTAGGGGTCTTCTAATTCCTGAAACAGGGAGTACCACTGGAACACTCCAATGGTAGTCCTTTTCGTTGTTCCTTTTCCCTTTTTTCTGTAGTTCAGACCGTCTGCAATCTTTAAAACTCTGGCTCTTGTCTCATCAGTGACGCTCAGGGTGTCATCCTGATTTAAAATACGGGAGACTGTGGCGGATGATACGCCTGCTTTTTCAGCGATATCTTTAATGGTAGCCATATGAATTCTCCTTTAGCATCTAATTCCAACTCTTTTTTTATTCCAAGTATACCATATCTGTAAATGAAAATAAAATCTTTTTATTATAATTTACTAAAATATAGTGAATATATTTGGTAAATAATTAAGTAAAATATAGTTGAAATATTTACTAAACAGTATTACTATATAGACATAGGAACGAAACTAAGATATGAAATAGGAGGCTTGATGTATGGAAACGAATAGTGGCAGGGAGAGGGAAGTGGTTTCCGTCCTTCCGCGTATTTTTGCCAGTCTGGGACAATCCCTGATCATTGCCGGTTTCGGAGTGTAGATCATTGGGGCTCTGGGAGGAGGTTATATCGGGTATCACAGATTTGCCATGTTCATAGCCGGAATGTGCCGTCAGAAAAAATCTCTTTTAAAGATGGGACTCATCATTTTCCCGAAAGTGGCGGAAAGGCTTTCCAGAAGAGTATCTTTCCTTCTGGCATGTATTCTTCCTTTTGTGGGATTGGCTCTTCTGCTTGCTGTAGGCTTTGTGTGTCCCCAGAACGTTTTTCTCACAGCGATATCAGGAATTATTGTAAAGACAGGAACCGGCCTGGAACTTGGCTGTGCCACTGTATTTTTATTCGACGTAGTGGACTACGGAAAATATAAGCTGGGTACAAGAAATGAGTCGGTAGTCTTCTCTTTACAGACATTGATCGTTAAATTTACAGCTGCACTGACCTCATTGTTTATAGGATTTGTCCTACAGCAGACTGGATACATACCAAACAGCCCGGACCAGAGTATGCTGACCATGAATTCCATACGGATACTGATGTGTGCCGCGCCTGCGCTTTCAATGCTGACTGCATATGTCATTTATAAAAATGCATATAAGCTCAGCGACAGTTTTATGAAAAAGGTTATAGAAACGATACAGGAAAGGAGATTTAACGCAGAAGCCTGACATTCGATAGTGTCAAGTGATGTATGAAAAAGCTGAGCATAAAAAATAGGCTCAGATGAACCTTGAAACCTGTAGATATTGATAACGTTAAGCTCTCCGAGGGCTTAGGGCGCTGCCCTAAGTACCCGCAAGGGACTTGTCCCTTGACCTAATATCAGACTTTGCCCGAACCCATCCTCGCCGGAAGGCAGGAAAAGGGCGCAGTTGCCCCTTTTCTGCTAAACAGGATAATCCGAGAACCCTTATGTCAAGCAACTTTCGCGGCATATCCTTGTGCGGTGCACTGTGGTATTCCACGGTTTGCGTGACAACGGTTCCACTCCTTTTAGGCTGTGGTCCGGTTTTGAAGATTCAGGATCGTCTGTTGACCAAGGAATATAAGAAGCTGCCACTTGCCGGGCATGTTTTCGGCTCCTTTTAGCAGTTCCACCTCATTTAGGACTTTATATCCTGTGTGTTTGTGAGGACGAAGGAAATTGTAGTAAGCAACCCATAGAGCAAGGTCATAGTTGGCGCCGTCGATGTTGTCAAAGCCGTTCGTAGGTCTGTAAGAGACCTTGTATGTACGATTGAGCCTTTCAATCATCTGCTTGTATGGTCGGAATTCTTTTGACACTTCATCGTCGTTGGTAAGTCCAATTACCTGAGTGATGCTGAACTTAAATTTATCACCAAACTCATGGAAGAACTGCTGGGCAGCTAATGGATAGGCACTGTATCCATCCGCAATAAATTTAAAGTTTTTCGGAAGCTCTTTTAGATTTCGGAAAGCCATTCTCATCGCAAGGATACAGGGACCAACACCGCGATTATCAGAGATCCGGTATCCAATGATGGAACGTTTTGCAGCATCCATAATGAACCAGACGTAAGCTTTAACACCACGGATTTTGATATAGGTTTCATCAGCCGTGAAGACGGATTCGGTGCCATAATCGTAATGATCGACAAAGGGTTTGATGCAAAGAGCTGCGGATTTACAGTAGTTGGCAATGCTCTGATGAGAGATAGTGATACCGTAAAGGTCATGGAGCGCCTGCTTAGTTTTCCTGAGAGAAAGTCCAAGATTCACATGCATAGTCAGACATAGAGACATGGTGTGGGAATCAAACTTGGTGAATTTGAGAGAAGAGGCATTCTTTGGGAGAGAGTTTAAATCCATCCGAAAGAAATCTATCGTGAATTCACGGTAGATGTAGTGAAGCTTATATTTATTTTTACCGTAATCCTCATTCAGATGCTTTTTATCAACTTTTTTCAGGTTGTGCAGATAGTAAGGACACTTAGGATTTACGCATTTATGAATAATAAAGTGTTTACGGTCTTTCTTGTGTTCAAGATTGCGGTTGCAGTGAGGACACTTTAACACGGTAGTTTTGGAAAAACGGTTATCTTTGGTTGGAGAAAAATGTGTCTGGCAGACCTTGCACAGCACTTGGGATTTTCGTTTCCCATCGTTCCACGTGAGATAGTCAACCGGCGCACCGCAAACAGGACAGTGACAGGATTTGGGAATATCACATTCCACGCGTCTGAACACAGGCTTAATGGATTTATGGTAACGCCGTTGATAGTAAGAGATGAGATCCTTCCAGTTCCATTCCTGTTTATAGGAAATGATTTTGGGGAGCTGATCAATTTTAAATTTTTGATATTTCGGAGAATGGGAATCATCGAAAGCCCACTGCTTAAGTGGGATGTATCTACAGATAAAGTGAATAAGCCAGCAAAGTTGTTTATGTTGGTATTGAATAAGTTGAAGTAAATAAAGTATAATGTCCATGAGCAATGAACTCCTTTCGTATTATGTTTGGTTGTGGTGACTACATTATACTTCAAAAAGGGAGGTCATTGCTCTTTTTATTGCAAACTCCCATAAAATCAAGGTTAAAACAATAAGACAGGTAGTAAAACTTGACACTACCTGACATTCTGCGGAGGTGGAAAGATGAAAGATTCAAGTGTGTTGATCAAAGAATTTAAAAAAGGAACTTATGAGAGTCTGTTGAAAGATATTTATGTAGATGACAGTGTGCTGGAATATCAGAGAGAAAGATACATAAAAGCACTGAATCAGTATGAAGAAATATTCGGGGAAGAGGAAGTGGAGATCTATTCTGCACCGGGACGAAGTGAAGTGGGGGGCAATCACACGGACCATCAATATGGTAAGGTTCTTGCAACGTCTATTAACCTGGATGCCATTGCAGTGACTGCCAGGACAGAAGATGAGAAGATCACGATAGTATCTGACGGATATGAGCGCATGGAAATCGGTTTAAACGACCTGCCTGCCAAAGAGGATGAAAGAGAAACCTCTCTGGCACTAATCAGGGGGGTTGCCGCCAGGCTGAAACAGAAAGGTCATAAGATAGGAGGTTTCCGGGCATATATCACCAGTGATGTGCTGATCGGCGCAGGAATGTCTTCCTCCGCAGCCTACGAAACCTTGATTGGTACGATCCTGTCCGGACTGTACAATCAGATGAAACTGGACCCGGTGTTCTTAGCCCAGGCGGGCCAGTATGCAGAAAATGAATATTTTGGGAAACCATGCGGCCTGATGGATCAGATGGCGTCTTCTGTGGGAGGAATGATCTATATTGATTTTGAAAATCCGGAGGAGCCGGAAGTAAAGCAGGTAAAAGTTGACTTTGAAGGTTTTGGACACAGCCTCTGCATTGTGGATACGAGAGGGTCCCATGCGGATCTGACAGAGGACTATGCCATGATTCCGTCTGAAATGAAGCAGGTGGCCCATTATTTTGAAGAAGATGTGCTGCGGAAAGTAGACAAGACCGACTTTTATCTGAATATACCGGCCATCCGTGAAATCCTTGGGGACCGGGCCGTGCTCCGCGCCATGCATTTGTTTGAGGAAAATAAGAGGGTGGAAGAAGAGGCGGAGGCTCTGGAACAGGGAAAATTCGAGGTCTTCAAAAAACTGGTGAAGGATTCAGGAGATTCCTCTTTCAAGTATTTACAAAACGTATATTCCAATCACCAGGTGAACAACCAGAGTGTTTCCATCGGACTTGCAGTCAGTGATGTGATATTGAAAGACAGAGGTGTGAGCCGTGTCCACGGGGGAGGCTTTGCAGGAACCATTCAGGCTTTTGTACCGGATGAGATCGTTCCGCTGTATCAGAAAACCATGGACAGTGTATTTGGAGAAGAAGCGTGCCATATTTTGAAAGTCCGCAAATACGGCGGAATGAAAGTTTTATAGGGAGACAGGACAATGGCGGAGATGAAAGTGATCGAACAGCGACAAGACGGCATTGACATCATTGAGATGAAGAATCAGGATCTGACAGTGAGAGTTACAAATCTGGGATGCCACATCCTTTCGGTCTGGATGAAAGACAACAAAGGAAATATAGACGATGTTGTGCTCGGACTTCAAAATATAGAAGACTATAAGGAGGATGACAAATATATCGGAGGAATCCTAGGAAGGGCGGCGAACCGGATCAAAGACGGAAAGTTTACCCTTAACGGACAGGAGTATTATCTGCCGGTCAATAACGGACCGAACCATCTTCACGGAGGCACAGAAGGGTTCGATAAGAAAGTCTGGGATTATGAGATCCGGGACCATAAAGTGATCTTTTCCTATCTGTCAAAAGATATGGAAGAAGGATATCCTGGAAACTTGAAGATACATGTTTCCTATGAACTGACAGGAAATACGTTTACCATGGTTTACTACGGAACGACCGACAAGGACACGATTGTAAATCTGTCCAACCACACCTACTTTAACCTGTCCGGAGGAAAAGAAAAGGTTTATGACCATAAGCTGAAAATAAAAGCAGCTCAGATTGCCTGTGTAGACCAGGACGGATGTACTACCGGCGAAAAACTCTTCGTGGACGGCACCCCATTCGATTTCAGAAAATTCCACAGGATCGGGGAACGGATCGATGAAGATCATGAACAGCTTAACTTTGCAGGAGGGTATGACCACGCTTTTGTTTTCAGCGGGCAGAAAGACCAGATCACGCTGTTTCATGAAGAAACAGGGAGAAAAGTGACAGTTTCCACGAACCTTCCGACTGTACAGCTTTACACTTCAAACTTTCTGGAAGGAGGCTTGCCGGGGAAAGAGGGAAGAGTCAACGAAAACAGGGACGGTGTCTGCCTGGAAACCCAGTTCATTCCAAATGCTGTCAATCTTGAGGAAAAGCCACAGGTGATCCTCAGAAAAGGCGGCAGTTATGCAGTGTTTACCGCTTTTAAATTCGAGGTGCAGGAAGATGATTGATGAATATATTGCAAAATTAGTACAGTATGGGCTCGATAAAAAACTGATCGAACCGGAGGACAAGATTTACACGATCAATCAGTATCTGGAGATCTTTAAGCTGGATGATTACGAGGAGCCCAAAAGACCTGCCGGGGAGATCGATCTGGAAGAAATCCTGACAAAACTGACGGATGAGGCATATGACCGTTATATTATAAAGAGCAATGATGTCGTGACGAGAGATCTGTTTGACACAAAGCTCATGGGTGTTTTGGTGCCGAGGCCAAGCCAGGTGATACGGGATTTCCGGGAGAAGTATCAAAAAAGTCCGGAAGCAGCCACCGAATTTTTCTATAAGTTCAGTCAGGATACAGACTATATCCGCAGATACCGTGTGAAGAAGGACTGGAAGTGGACCGTAGACAGCCCATATGGAATCATTGATATTACCGTGAATCTCTCCAAGCCGGAAAAGGACCCGAAGGCCATTGCCGCGGCAAAGAATGCGGCGCAGAGCCGTTATCCCAAATGCCAGCTGTGCATGGAAAATGAAGGGTATGCAGGGCACATGAATCACCCGGCGAGACAGAATCACAGAGTCATTCCGGTTACAGTCAACGGCAGCAGATGGGGATTCCAGTATTCACCGTATGTTTATTACAATGAGCACTGTATCGTATTTAACGGAGAGCATGTGCCTATGAAGATTGACCGGACGGTTTTTGTGAAGCTGTTTGATTTTGTGAGGCAGTTTCCCCATTACTTTTTAGGCTCCAATGCAGACCTTTCGATCGTCGGAGGCTCTATTTTGTCCCACGATCATTTCCAGGGAGGACATTACCAGTTTGCAATGGCAGATGCGAAGATCGAAAAACATTATACGATCAAGGGATTTGAGGATGTGGAGACGGGAATCTTAAACTGGCCGCTGTCAGTGCTCCGAATCCGGTCAAAGGACGAGAATCGGCTGATTGATATGGCGGATCATGTCCTAAAAGTATGGAGGGAATACAGCGATGGGGATGCCCATATTTATGCACAGACCGGCGGGGAACCGCACAATACCATCACTCCGATTGCGAGAAAGACCGGGGAGACCTATGAGCTGGATCTTACTTTGAGAAATAATATTACGACTGCAGAACATCCTCTGGGGCTGTTTCATCCTCATGAACAATATCACCATATTAAGAAAGAAAATATTGGTCTGATCGAAGTCATGGGTCTTGCGGTGCTGCCATCCAGATTAAAAAAAGAAATGGAGCTTCTTGCGGAGTGCCTTGTATGTAAAACTCCGATCGAAGAATATGAATGTCTTAGAAAGCATGTTGACTGGGCGGAGCAGTTTGTGCCAAAATATAAGGAGATCAACAAAGAGAATGTCATGGATATCCTGAAAGAAGAGATCGGACAGATATTTGTAAAAGTCCTTGAGGATGCAGGAGTTTATAAATGCACCGAAAAGGGCAGGAAACAGTTTGAGAGATTCATTTTTACACTGGATCAGCAGTAAGAAAGGCGGAATGAAATATGAAGATTTTAGTATTAGGCGGAGCAGGCTACATCGGGTCCCATACGGTTTATGAACTGACTGATGCGGGAGAAGACGTTGTGATCATTGATAACCTGGAGACCGGATACAAAGAGGCGGTTCACCCGAAAGCCAAATTCTATCAGGGAGATTTAAGAGACAGGGCATTTGTGGACAGCGTTCTGGATCAGGAGACCGGCATCGATGCGGTCATCCACTTTGCGGCAAACTCACTCGTAGGTGAGAGCATGACGAATCCCCTGAAATATTATGACAACAACCTGTGCGGCACAAAGACCATGCTGGAATCTATGGTGGCACACGGCATCGATAAGATTGTTTTTTCTTCTACGGCGGCGACCTATGGAGAACCGGAGAAGACTCCGATCCTGGAGACAGACCGGACAGAGCCGACCAATACTTATGGCGAGACAAAGCTCTCCATGGAAAAGATGTTCAAATGGGTGGGCAAAGCACACGGACTCCGGTTTGTATCACTGCGCTATTTTAATGCATGCGGAGCCCATAAAAGCGGAGAGATCGGCGAGGCCCACAATCCGGAGACCCATCTGATTCCGCTGATCCTTCAGGTGCCGAACGGAAAAAGAGAAGCGATCAGTATTTTCGGAACCGATTATCCGACCAAAGACGGGACCTGCGTCAGGGACTATATTCATGTGACGGATCTTGCACAAGCGCATATCCTCGCGGTAAAATATCTGATGGAAGGAAATGAAAGTGATATCTTCAATCTCGGAAATGGAATCGGCTTTACGGTCAAAGAGGTGATCGAGACTGCAAAAGAGGTAACGCAAAAACCGATCAAGGCAGTGGAAGAAGGCCGGAGGGCCGGGGACCCTGCAGTGCTGATCGCATCCAGTGAGAAGGCAAAGAAAGTCCTTGGGTGGAAGCCGGAACATGCGGATCTTCATGAGATCATTGAGAGTGCATGGAAGTGGCACAGCACACATCCGGAAGGATATCAGAGCAAATAATACAAGTAATATAATGTAAAAAATGGAACGGTTATCAGGAAATTAGAACGTATATCTGGATTTCCACCAATATGCTTGACGATCATACGGTATTGTTCTATACTGACCACAAGCTTGGCGGGTTTTGTTGTTGATCAGCAGAGACAACATCCTTAGAGAATGTAATCCCAGAATCTGCCGGAGCACAGACAAATATTTATCATAATTAAAAAAAGCAGGCATGATGCATTTTTTATTGCACATGCCTGTTCTTTTTTGCATTTGGCGTGGGAAAGGGGTAAAATATGATTATATTTTACGTTTTATAATATAGAAAGGACTGAGGATGGAGAGAACGTTAAAAATAGCAATCTGTGACGATGAACAGACTTATTTGGATATCTTGGAAGATGAATGCCTCCGGTTCCTGGAGTGCAGAAATCAAAAGGCACAAATCTTCTGTTTTCAAAGGGGAAAAGCTCTGCTTTCTTCGGAGGATGAGTTCGATATCATCCTGCTCGACGTGGAACTGCCGGATATGGATGGATTTTCTGTTGCGGAAGAGTGGAAGAACCTTCAGAGACCCGGAAAGATCATTTTTATAACGAGCCATGATGAATGGGTCCAGAGAGCTTTTAAGGTTCAGGCATTCAGGTATCTGTATAAAAGTGGAAGCGGACAGGAGCTTTTGGAGGCGCTGGAAGATGCGCTCAAAGATATGAACGACAATGAAGGGATTGTGCTGGAAGGAAAGGAGGAGAGCAGATTCGTATACTTCCGGGAGATTCGATGGATCGAAGCTCTGGGCGATGAAATAGCGGTGTTTCTTGTGGGAGGGCATCTGATCGTGAGATTGTCTCTGAAAAAGATTGAGGGGTGTTTGGATGAGAGGTTTCAGCGGATCCACAAGGGATACATTATTAATTTCCAATTCGTAGAGCATTATTATAAAGAACGGCTTGTGCTGTTCTGCGGAAAGGAATTTCAGATTTCCAAGAGGAAACAGAAGGAAGTCAAGAAACACTATTTTGAGTATATAACCAAATATGCAAAGGTGATTTAATGAACCCATATGGAAAATGGGCAGTGAGGGTGAAAAGTGAAAGGATTATATTGGGTGTATGTGTACGCCATTGAACTTTGGAAGATGATCTTGATCATGAGGGGGATTTTAGGGATCGAACCGGTGCGGAAACGGCAGGTGCTGATGTTTCAGATTCCGGCGGTTTTGGGAGTGCTGGTAAGCTTTAAGTACCAGCTTCCCGTGAATATAGTTATTGTGCTGTTCATTATGTTGTCGGCATGGATTTATTTTAATAAGTTTTTCCTGTCAGTGTTTACCTGGCTTGGAATTTCAATCATGGATTTTTTGATCGGACTGTTTATTATTTTTTTTGCACAGATGGATTTCCAGACAGCCTATAACAGCAATCATTTCGCCGATGTAGAGGAAGTCTTCAGTTTTCTTCTTTTGATTGTTATCATTGCGCTCCGGAAGAGATTTGAGGTCAGGAAGATCCAATATACATACAGCGATGTGGCATTGGGAGCCATGGTATTGGTAGGAGTGATCGCCTGTACCGGTCCTTTTCTGTCGGAAGGGTTTGAAAACTGGACATCCATCGGCAAGAGACTGGAGATCCTGCTTGGATTTCTTCTGATGCTGTTTGGAATCAGCAGTATTATATACCGGATCTGCAGAGTCAGACAGGAGCAGGAACAGTTTGAACAGCAGATGCTGTGGAACGAACGGCTGTTAAATGAACAGAAAAAGTATTATGAACTGCTCCTTCAAAAGGAGGAGACGACCAAAAAGATCAGACATGATATGAAAAGCCAGCTGGCATGCCTGAGCAGATTTCTTGAAAAAGAAGAGTATGGCAGTGCGAGAGATTATCTGCGTGAACTGACCGGAAATATAAAGCGTTTGAATATTCTCATTTCCACGGGAAATGATGTGGTTGATATTGTGGTAAATGACATCATTCAGAGTGAGAAGATCGAGCTCAGCTGGAAAGGAAAGATTCCAAGCAGGCTTAACATGACCAATGCAGAGATCTGTA
>Ga0137299_1032_pt1 | contig 22633 bp, 18 predicted proteins | sample RamsorwD2O_NANAD_FD_97185 | JGI IMG/M metagenome (GOLD analysis project Ga0137299, IMG submission 97185) | Mouse cecal microbial communities from Vienna, Austria - N-Acetylneuraminic acid amended with D2O_NANAD | ecosystem: Host-associated > Mammals > Digestive system > Large intestine > Cecum...
AAACGCATCGCCTCCCTGGAAGGAGGGGCGGCCGCGCTGGCCGTCTCCACCGGGGCTGCTGCTGTCACGTATGCCATCCAGAACATCGCCCGGGCCGGGGACCACATCGTTTCTTCTTCCACCGTATATGGCGGGACGTATAATCTCTTTGCCAATACGCTGGCGGACGCCGGCATAGAAACCACTTTTGTGGATGCAAGGGACGTTCAGAATTTTTCCAGGGCCATCCGGAACAATACCAAGGCCCTGTACGTGGAAAGCCTGGGCAACCCGAACTGCGACATCGTGGATATGGAAGCGCTGGCGGAAGTGGCGCACGCCCACGGCATCCCGCTCATTGTGGACAGCACGTTCGCCACGCCCTTCCTGTTCCGCCCCCTGGAACACGGAGCGGACATCGTGGTGCATTCCGCTACCAAATTCATCGGCGGCCACGGCACGGTGATGGGCGGCGTGATTGTGGACGGCGGTAAATTCGACTGGACGCAGAACGACAAGTTCCCCGGCATCAGCAAGCCCAACCCCAATTACCACGGAGCCGTGTTCGCTGAGGTATGCGGCAATCTGGCCTATATCGTCAAAATCCGGGCCACCCTGCTGCGGGATACGGGAGCCACCATCAGCCCGTTCAACTCCTTCCTGCTGCTCCAGGGGCTGGAAACACTCTCCCTGCGGGTGGAACGCCATGTGCAGAACGCCTTGCGCGTAGCGGACTATCTGGCCTCCCATCCCCAGGTGGAGAGGGTGAACCACCCCTCCCTGCCGGACCATCCGGACCACGACCTTTACAAGAGATACTACCCGAACGGGGGAGGCTCCATCTTCACCTTTGAAATCAAGGGTGGCGCGGAAAAAGCTCGCAAGTTCTGCGAAAGCCTGGAACTATTCTCCCTGCTCGCGAACGTGGCGGACGTCAAGTCCCTGGTGATTCATCCGGCCTCCACCACCCATTCCCAGATGACGGAGGAGGAACTGAAGGCGGGAGGCATTACGCCATCCACCGTGCGGCTTTCCATCGGGACGGAACATATCGACGATATTCTGGAAGATCTGGAACAAGGCTTCCGCGCCATTCTCTAACGATTTAACGGCAGCAACGCTCTTTTCCTACAAGCCATGAGAATTTACAAAAACATTACGGAACTGATCGGCGGCACCCCGTTGCTGGAACTGACCAATTACGAACGCAGGAATGGCCTGAACGCCACGCTCCTGGCCAAGCTGGAATACCTGAACCCTGCCGGCAGCGTGAAAGACCGCATTGCCCAGGCCATGATTGATGCGGCGGAAGCCGCCGGGAAGCTGAAGCCGGATTCCGTCATCATTGAGCCCACCAGCGGAAACACGGGCATCGGCCTGGCGGCGGTGGCCGCTTCACGCGGGTACCGGATTATATTGACCATGCCGGAGACGATGAGCGTGGAACGCCGCAACCTTCTGAAAGCCTACGGCGCGGAACTGGTGCTGACGGACGGCGCGCTGGGCATGAAGGGAGCCATCTCCAAGGCGGAGGAACTGGCCGCGGGACTGCCCAACAGCTTTATCCCCGGCCAGTTCGCCAACCCGTCCAACCCGGAAGCGCATTTCCGCACCACAGGCCCGGAAATCTGGAATGATACAGAAGGCAAAGCGGATATTTTTGTGGCGGGCGTGGGTACCGGAGGCACCATCACAGGCGTGGGCAAGTACCTTAAAACCCGTAATCCGGACATCCGGATCGTGGCTGTGGAGCCGTTCTCCTCCCCCGTGCTGACCCAGGGCACGGCCGGCCCCCACAAGATTCAGGGCATTGGCGCGGGCTTCGTGCCGGGAACGCTGGACACCTCCGTGTACGATGAAGTCATCGCCGTTACCAATGAAGACGCTTTCTCCACAGGGAAGGAACTGGCGCGCACGGACGGCGTGCTGACGGGTATTTCCTCCGGAGCAGCTCTCTGGGCCGCCACACAGGTGGCGCGGCGCCCGGAGAATGAAGGAAAGACCATCGTCGTCCTGCTGCCGGACACGGGGGACCGCTATCTTTCCACCCCTCTGTTTACGGACTGATTCCTTCCATTCCCTGCCATGAAAAAATTCAATCTCCATCTCTACCTGGTCACGGATGAAGCATCCAAATGCCGCCTCAGCCTTCTGGAAACCGTACGGAAAGCGGCGGACGGAGGAGTTACCATCGTGCAGTACCGCTCCACCAATCCGGATGCGGGAACCTGTTACCGGGAAGCTTTGCCCATACGGGATTTCCTGGCTTCCCGCGGTATTCCCTTCATCGTCAACAACCGCATTGACCTGGCTCTGGCGCTGGAAGCAGACGGCGTCCACATCGGCCAGAGGGATCTTCCGGTTCCATCCGTCAGAGCCATGATCGGCCCGGATAAAATCCTGGGACTGTCCGTCTCCAATAAGGAACAGCTCCGCGCCGTGGATGCCTCCCTGGTGGACTACCTGGGCATGGGCCCCGTCTTTCCCACCATTTCCAAGCTGAACGCGCCTCCCGTGCTGGGAGTGGAAGGCTTCGCCGCTCTGGCTTCCCAATCTCCCCTGCCCGTTGTCGCCATCGGCGGCCTGGACGCGGAACGGGCCCGTCAAGTGCGCGCCACGGGAACCGCCTCCGGAATTGCCGTTGTCTCCGCCATTTGCGGAGCGGAGAATCCGGAAGCCGCCGCACGGGCTCTTGCCTGACGGACGGACCGCAGGAAACACTGGACAATCAAGCACTTGTTAACGCCATGCTTTCATCGACAGACCTTGTTCAAGCCGTTACCGCCGATTTGGAAAAAATCCGGGAAACGGCCCCGCTGGTTCTCTCCCTGACCAATTCCGTCGTCCAGCCCCTGACGGCCAATCTCCTGCTGGCCATAGGCGCCGTCCCCGCCATGCTCAACGACGCGGAAGAAGCGGTGGACATGCTCCGCAGCGGAACAGGCGCCCTGCTGGTCAACCTGGGCACCGTGACGCGTGAACAGGGAGCCGCCATGCAAACGGCGGTGCGGGAAGCCAACCGGCTGAATATCCCCTGGGTGCTGGATCCTGTGGCCGTAGGGGCTCTTTCCCTGCGCACGCGGCTGGCGGGGCAATTGAAGGAACAATCCCCCCGCATCATCCGCGGAAACGCTTCTGAAATCATGGCCCTGGCCGGCTATTCCTCCGTCACGAAAGGGCCGGAAAGCACCAGCTCCAGCGCAGACGCCCTGCATGCGGCCAGGGAACTGGCCCTGCACACGGGGGCGGCCGTGCTCGTTACGGGGCGTACGGATTATTCCACGGACGGCCGCCAGGTAACCGCCACGGAAAACGGCCACGCCATGATGTCCCGGGTCACGGGCGTGGGCTGTTCCATGGGTGCCCTGTCCGCCGCCTGCGCCGCCGTCTCCCCCACCCCCCTGCAGGCGGCCGTTTCCACAGCCGTACTCATGGGCATTGCCGGAGAAATGGCCTTTGAACAAAGCTCCTCCCCCGGTTCCTTTGCCGTATCATTGCTGGACAGCCTTTACGCCCTTTCTCCGGAAGACGTTGTCCGCAGAGCGCGCTTTCTTTCCCTTTGACAGTCTTCTCTTCCCTGGAAAGCAACTCCGCTACCATGCACACGGCCTGACCCGGAAATCTCCGGAAGGGGAAGCACATCACCAGGAGCTGCCCGGGAGAGGGGAACCTCCGGCACCCTCCCCGCTAGAACAACCTGCGCCATATTTTCAGGCATCCCGCCTGCGGAGCAGGAAGCGGCATGCCGGGGACCTGACGAATCCCGGCACAGCCATTTGCCTATGCCGACCGCCAGAGCGCCGGAACCGCAAGCGGATTTAGTGTTGAGAAATACCTGCGGCCTTTTATAATGGAGGCAACCCATTTCAGCATGGCAAACTCCACTACCACGCAAAAACTCTGCAACTGGTTCATTCAGCAGGCGAACGCCAAGGGGCTCATTCTGACGCCCGTCAAACTGAACCATCTGGTCATTCTGGCGGACTGGTGGCATCTGCACCGGACTGGCGCTTTCCTGATCAATGAACGGGTGGAAGCCTGGCCTTCCGGTCCGGTACTTCCTTCCATTTATCATGAATACAAGGATCAGCCGCCCTACTCTTCCATAGAGCATCCCAGCCGCCGCCAGCCCCCTTTGGAGGAGGAAACGGACATTATCCCCTTTCTGGAGCATATCTGGAACGTCTATGGCAAATATACGGCCCAGCAGCTCGGACGCATCAACACCGCCCCGTCCTCCCCATGGAAGCAGTCCCAGGGCAGGCATGAACAGGCGCACCGCCAGCAAATCACGGAGGAGCACGTACTGGCGTACTTTAAAAGCCTGGCCGGATAATTCCGGAAAAAACAGCCTGCCGCTTACCTGTACAGCCTTTTTCCAATCAAAACATATCTTTGAGTAAAAAAAAACTTGCAAAAAACGGCCTCTTCCGCTTTAATGCGCCCGCGCCGCAAAAGCGCCCGTTACATAGCCCTATAGTGTAATCGGTAACACAGCGGATTCTGGTTCCGTATTTTGGGGTTCGAGTCCTCATAGGGCTACCACTTCTAATAAAAAGGCCGTCTCTCCGGAGGCGGTCTTTTTATTTTCTTTCTATTACCGATTCCGCGCCGGACAACAAGGAGACGGCAAAAAATCTGGAAGCAAAAGATGATTATTTGACAGAACCTGTTTCCTCCCCGTTTATATTGGAAATATGGCACGTCCCTTACCCATTCTCGGCGGCATTCTCCTCTCCTTCTCCCCTCCGGCAGAAGCAACAGCCCAATACAGCATTATCCCTGAGCCGTCCAGAACGGAACTCAAGCAGGAAACAGCTAAAACTTTACAGCTTCTTTCCGACCAGGAAGTTCCGACCCTGGGAACGGACGCCTACCGGCTCACAGTCACCCCGCAGGGGGCGCACCTTGCTTCCGGAGGAAGGGAAGGCAGAATTTACGGACTGGCAACCCTCCGCCAGCTCCGGGACCAGCTGGCGGGACAGCCGGAGGGCATCCCCTGCGGCGTCATCACGGACAAGCCGCGCTATCCGTGGCGCGGCCTCATGGTGGATCCCGCGCGGCATTTCATCCCCGCGGCCGATCTGAAAAAATTTGTGGATATGATGGCCTACTACAAATTCAACAGGCTGCACCTGCATCTGACGGACAACCAGGGCTGGAGGCTGCCCGTGCCCGGCTACCCCAAATTGAAAAGCGTCGCATCCAGGCGGGAGGAAAGCTTCGGAGACGGAATTCCCCACGAAGGGATGTACACCAAACAGGAACTGAAGGAACTGGTGGCGTACTGCGCAACGCGCGGCATTGAGGTCATCCCTGAAATAGACATGCCGGGCCACAACCAGGCGCTTCATGCCGCCTACCCGGAATTTTTCTGCTTCCCCAAACCGGACATGAACGTGCGGACGACAGCGGGAAACAGCAAGGAACTGGTCTGTCCCCAGAAGCCGGAAGTCTGGAAATTTTATGCCGCCGTCTTTAATGAACTCAAGGATATCTTCCCGTCCGGTATCGTTCATCTGGGCGGGGACGAGGCCCCCACGGAACTCTGGGAAAAATGCCCTCTGTGCCGGGAAGCCCGGACCAGGGCAGCCATGAAAGACGAACAGGAACAGATGAAAGCCTTTTTTGAGAAAACGGCAGCTCTGCTTGCCAAAAACGGGCAAACGCCGCAATTCTGGTACGAGGGGAACGCCGGCATTTACCATCCAGGGGAAACGGTTTACGCATGGCGGCAAGGCCAGGCCCTCCAGTCCATTGAGAAGACGAAAAAGGCGGGATTGAACCTGATTATGGCCTCCAGCGAATACTGTTACCTGGATTTTCCCCAGATTCAGGGGCAGCGCAACTGGGGATGGATGAAAACCACCACCCTGCAAAAATGTTATGAACTGGATCCCGCTTTTGGAAAACCGGAGAAAGAGGCAGGCCATATCCGGGGCGTGCATGCCCCCGTATGGGCGGAACGCCTGCCGGACTTGAACCACTTGCTTTACCGCGCCTATCCCCGCGCCTGCGCCATTGCGGAAGCCGGCTGGTCACCGATGGGCGTGCGCTCCTGGGAAAACTTCCGGCGCAAGCTGGCCGACCACCGTCAATTCATCCTCAAACGCTTCAATTATGATATGGAGCGCACTCAGGGGAATGAACCGGCCTTCCGCTGGGAAAACAACAAGTAATTTCACCGTTTTTCCTTATCACGCATCCCTTACCATGGTAGAATCTTTTCCGAAACAGTTCTTCATGATGTTTAAACTGCCCCTCATCCTGGCCTGCGCCATTTTTTCCGCCCACATGGCATGTGCCGCCGCAGCGGACAAATACAGCGTTATCCCTGAACCGGAAAAAACGGAGCTGCAGCACAACAGTACCAGAACCTTAAAACTTCTTTCCGACCAGGAGGCTCCGACCCTGGGAACGGACGCCTACCGGCTCACAGTCACCCCGCAGGGGGCGCACCTTGCTTCCGGAGGAAGGGAAGGCAGAATTTACGGGCTGGCAACCCTCCGCCAGCTCCGGGACCAGCTGGCGGGACAGCCGGAGGGCATCCCCTGCGGCGTCATCACGGACAAGCCGCGCTATCCGTGGCGCGGCCTCATGGTAGATCCCGCACGCTTTTTCATCCCCACGGCCGATCTGAAAAAATTTGTGGATATGATGGCCTACTACAAATTCAACAAGCTCCAGATCCACTTGACGGACGACCAGGGGTGGCGTCTTCCGGTGCCCGGCTACCCCAAACTCAAAAGCATCTCATCCAAACGGAAAGAAAGCATGCGCAACGGAATTCCCCATGAAGGAATGTACACCAAACAGGAACTGAAGGAGCTGGTGGCGTACTGCGCAACGCACGGCATTGAGGTCATCCCTGAAATAGACGTGCCGGGGCACAATCAGGCCCTGGCGGCAGCCTACCCGGAATTCTTTTGCTTCCCGAACCCGGATACGAAAGTGAAGACCGATGAAGGCGTCACCCTCCACCTCATCTGCCCGCACAAACCGGAAGTCTGGAAATTTTATGCCGCTGTTTTCAAGGAACTCAAAGATATTTTCCCGTCCGGCATCGTCCATCTGGGCGGCGATGAAGCACCCCTGGAAAAAACCTGGGCCAAATGCCCCCTCAGCATCCAGTACCGGGAGCAAAAAGGCATGAAGGACGTCCACGAGGAATTGAAGGAATTCATCAAAAAAATGTCCTCCATGCTGGCTGGTCACGGCAAGCGCATCCAACTATGGTATGAAAAACCGTGGGCCAGGGCCAACATCTACAACAAAGGAGACACCGTCTTCACCTGGCGCATGGGACTGACACCGTCCACCATCACGGAGACGAAAAAGCAGGGGCTCTCCCTGATCATTGCTGCCGGGGAACACTGCTACCTGGACTATCCGCAACTTCCAGGGCAAAGCAACCGGGGATGGATGCCCACCACCACGCTGGAGCAAAGCTACAGGCTGGACCCCGCCTACGGCAGACCAGAAAAGGAAACAAACCATATCACCGGCGTTCAGGGCACCGTGTGGGGAGAACATCTCCCTACCCTGAACCACATTCTCTACCGCGCCTATCCGCGTGCCTGCGCCATTGCGGAAGCCGGCTGGTCACCGATGAGCGTGCGCTCCTGGGAAAACTTCCGGCGCAAGCTGGCCGACCACCGTCAATTCATCCTCAAACGCTTCAATTATGATATGGAGCGCACCAAAGAAAACGAACCGCCTTTCAAATAATCCGCACTCTCTTTCCCATGAGCAACATCAAATTTGCACGTCCGCACCGCCCTTCCGTAGAAGAACTGGCCCAGGGAGTACTGGCCGGAAACCGCGCCCTGCTGGGAAGGGCCATTACACTGATAGAAAGCAATGCCGTCCGGGATCAGGAATCTTCCCGCGCCCTCATCTCCAGGCTCCTTCCCCATTCGGGCAACGCCGTCCGCATCGGCATTACGGGCGTTCCGGGCGCCGGGAAATCCTCTTTCATTGAAGCCTTCGGCACTTACCTGTGCAAAAAAGGGTTCAAGGTGGCTGTGCTGGCTATTGACCCGTCTTCTTCAGTCTCCCGCGGTTCCATTATGGGAGACAAAACACGCATGGAGGAGCTCTCCGGAGAGGAAAACGCCTTCATCCGCCCTTCCCCCTCCGGCGGCTCTTTGGGCGGCGTAGCCCGGAAAACGCGTGAAACCATGATTGCATGCGAAGCTGCGGGCTTTGACATTATTCTCATTGAAACCGTGGGAGTCGGCCAGTCGGAAACTACGGTGCGCTCCATGGTGGACATTTTCATGCTCCTGCTCATCACCGGAGCCGGGGACGATCTCCAGGGCATCAAGCGGGGCATCATGGAACTGGCGGATATCCTGGTAGTTACCAAGGATGACGGCGACAACCGCCAGCGCGCCGCAGCCCACTGCCAGGAACTGAAAATGGTACTCCACTACCTGCAAAGCCCCACTCCCGGCTGGACGCCCTCCGTCCTCACCTGTTCCTCCCTGGAGGGACGCGGCCTGGACACCATTGAAGAGACGCTCTTCCGCTTCCGGGACAGCATGAAGAAATCCGGATTCTGGTACAGCCGCCGCCGGAGCCAGTCCCTTTCATGGGTCCAGTCCCTGGTGCATGAAGCCCTGCTCACCGCTTTTGAACAGCACCCCGCCGTAGCGTCCCGCATGCCCATTCTGGAAAACATGGTGGCGGGGGACAAAATGGACCCCGTTTCCGCCGCACATGACCTGCTGAGCCACTTCACTTATCCCGCGCCCGGACATTAAAGAAATCTTCCAGCACCCTGGCGTAAACTTTCTTTTTAAACTCCGGCAGCCACTCCAGCTTAAATTCGGCTGGGGCTATCCACTTGTAGTCGCAAAACTCCCGGTCATCCAGGACGGGTTCCGGAGCATCCGCATGCAGCCGACACAGGAAATACTCCTGCGCCTGCCCAACAAAAGGCTGCCGCCGCTTTTCACGAACATACTCCAGCACCTCCGGCGGATAATCGTAACGATACCCCTGCCGGGATTCCACAATATCATACTGGGACGGCAAAAACCCCACTTCCTCCCCAATCTCGCGCCGCACGGCTTCCAAAGCCGTTTCCCCCGGGTCAATTCCGCCCTGGGGAAACTGCCAGGCTCCTTTCTGCCCGGAACGCTCGCAAATCAACAATTTCCCGTCCTGCCGGACCATCATCCCCGCAACATTCGGACGATACAATCTTTCCATGCCCTGTTCATTAACATACCCTTTTCCGCATTTCCAGCCATGTTCCTTCCATAAACCCGTTGAAAACGGGCAAAAAAATCCTTTTACAGATTTTTCCCCCCTACTTCAAGGCACACCGAATATCAACCGCCTTCCACCAGAAGAATAAGCGGTATAAAAAAACGAAAAACTTCCCGTTTGCGGCGGGAATTCCGGCCAATCAGCTAAAAACTTTAGTAATCAGATATTAACATACTGCCATTTTTCGAACATTGTTCTTTATTGGCAAGTCTATTGTTCCTGCAAAGTAAAATATGGGAACCGGCCTTCCTTTTACTTTTCACGCGTTCCGTTAATAAAACTCCGATCATGAAAACAAAAATGAACTACTTGACAGCCACGCTTCTGGCAATATTTGCATGGGGCGGTACAGGCGTCGGTATGGCAAAACAATCCAAAAAGGCGCTAAGGCATCCCGTTGAAGACAACAAAAAATCTCCCGGAGTTTACGATGCGAATCAAAATGACCGTCAAGGCATTCAAGATGCGGAACAAGGCCCCGGGGACAAACCGGTTACGTGGAGCATTTCCCGTCCCAATGCCAAAAACGAGCTGTCTGAAGTCACAAAAGGAATTTACCAGATTCACGGCGGAGGTTTTCCGAACATAACTATTATTGAAGGACGGGAAGGCATCATGATCATTGCCCCTTTCGTCCCGAAAGAAACCATGGCCGAGAGTCTTGACCTCTATTACCGGAAGGCGGGAAAACGGCCGGTCAAGGCTGTTGTAGATGCACATCCCCATACCAACTATTTTGCCAGTACCAAAAGAACGGCATCCGGGCTGGACATAGACGGCATAGAAATGGAATTCATGGCGGTTCCCGGAATGGGGGCCTCTTCTGCCGCACTGATGTATTTTCCCCAATTCAAGGCGCTTTTTTATGGAGAGGACACGGCAAGCGCCATACATGATATCTGCACTCTGGGAGTATCCAAAATAAGGGATGCAAAAAACAGGTGGAAAGCCCTTGATCAAGCCATTCAGCGTTATGAAGACAAAATAGAGATTTTGTTCTCACAACACCATTGGCCCAGAATAGGAAAAGAAAATATCAAACGGTTCCTGGCCAGGGAATGCCGCAACTGCAAATACATGCATGACCGGATATTGAACCTGGTTAGCAAAGGGTATTCCCCCGCAGAAATTGAGGGAATAATAAATCCGATTCCGGAAAGCGGCAGAATCAGGAATAGCCCTCCGGAAATCACCGGGCAAAAGGACTATCGTCAAGACGCCGGGACATTAAGGAACGTTATGTCTGCCCATCTAAAAAGAGGAAACATAAGGAATCTGGTAAGAAATATGTTGAAACAGTTCAGTTATCAAACGGAATCCGTATTCCGGAACGATGAACTTCTCGTCAATGCCGGAGAACCGGGAATCGGGCTGCTTAAAAACTCCCGCGAACTCACGTTGACGGACACTTTATATGCCCTGACTCCGGAACTGCTGTTCGACTATTTGGGCGTCAGCCTGAATAGTGAGAAATCCAAAGGGAAAAAACTGGCTTTCAACTGGATTGCCCAAAACGGAAGATCATACGGCTTCTGGATTGAAAACGAAGTGCTGATGTACCGCGAAGGAAAACTGGTCAAACATCCCGACGCAGTCATCACCGGAGACAGGCTCCACTTCGCCCTGGTCGCCATGCGGGCAATGCCCTTAAAGACAGCTCTGGACAAAGGCATGATTAAAATTGAAGGCAATACGGATAAATTCAGGGAATTGCTCGGATGCATGGATAAGTTCCATGGAAATTTCCATGCCATAACACCCTGATTCCATTACTCTTTTACGTACGTTTCAGGTTTTTCATCCGGAAACAGGAGTATTGGCATTTTCTATCAATATCATGAACTGTGCCAGTAAATATTATTCAAACAGTCATGTATTCCGGCGCAAGGGAGCAACTGAAAAAAGGGATGACATTTATCCATGAACAGACATGTTCTCCCCCCAAACATTCAACGATTTTTCCTTCCCATACAGTAAGAGCTGATATTAAATAGAAAGCATGAAACGATTCTGCCTTCCTGTTTTAGCTCTATTTGTTTGTGCAGCCGCACCTCTTTCCGCCCAGTCCAAGAAAGGAGCCGCCGTCCCGTCCACGGATGACTACAACCAGAGCCAGTTCTGGATAGGCAATTTTCCGGAGGGGCAGTATGTGGTGCATCTCAGCCGGATTGTAGCGGTGGCGCAGCACAGGTATATTCTGGACAATGCCTGCATGGTGTATGAAGTAACGCTGATTACCCTGGGGAATACGCCCACCAAGTTTTATTATCTGGAAACGCTGGGTCAAAATTCCGGTATCAACGCCATCAAGAATGTGACTGACCGTGCGAAGGAGCTTGGGGCCGGCGCCGTCAACCGGGCAACGGGAGGCAGCATTGACCCGGATACAACCGTCGCAAAAGCTTACCCGAATACGAATACCGTGGAATTCCGTGTAGCTACCCTGGAGCAGCTCAACAAAATGTATGCTTCCCTTCTCAAGGCGTGGCAGGACGGAAAAGGGAGGACGTTCAGGCCCTGACGGCTTGAATCAGTGATTAGAGAACAGCGCCGGGCGGTCAGATTTCAATCCGCGGGCTGCAAGTACGGTTTTTACACTCATATCTCATCACTACTAAATGTATTTCCTCTCCATCATGTGGGCCTTCAAAGGGTCCGCAGAAAAGAGGTGGGTGAGGCCGATCGCCAGGGCGTCGGCGGCATCGGATTCCGGCGTTTCCCGGAGTTCCAAAAGAGCCCGCACCATGAAGGCGACCTGCGTTTTTTGAGCGGCCCCGCGCCCTACGACGGAGAGCTTCACGCTTTTGGGGGAATATTCCATAATACGCAGCCCGGCTTCCGCCGCGGCAATGACCACGGCCGCCTTGGCCGCACCCATCGTGATGGCCGTCTGATGAGACTGGACATAGATGATGCGCTCCACCGCCATTTCATCCGGGTTCCATTTGTCAATGAGATTGCCCAAATGCTGCTTGATGGCAAGCAGGCAGCCGGACTGGGACACGCTCCGGGGAATGGATAGCGTTCCATAGTCCAGGGCGCGCGCGCGCCGGTAATCCCCCTCCACCACGGCATAACCCGTGTTGCGGATGGCCGGGTCTATGGCAAGAATGCGCATGGGATGATCTTCATTCCATCAGAGAGAAACATCATGTTTCCCCCCCCTCCTTAGCGCCTGCGGCGCTTGGGACCTACGGGTTTGGGCTTGCGGACGGATTTGACGGGCTTGTCTTCCAACAGGGCGGTGTACGTGTAGTTGAACCCGTCCAGTTTTTTGCGTTCAATGGGTTTCCCAATGAAATTTTCCACAGCCGCAGCAAAATCCAGCTCATCCGCCGTCATGATCGTGAACGCATCCCCGGAAGCTTCCGCGCGGCCGGTACGGCCGATGCGGTGCACATAGTCTTCCGCGTTTTCCGGAACGCGGTAGTTGATGACGTGGGTCACACCGCTGATGTCAATGCCGCGCGCCGCCACATCCGTAGCCACCAGAATATCATATTTTCCGCTCTTGAATCCCTTAAGCGCCTCCATGCGTTCCTTCTGGGGAATGTCGGAGTGCATGACGGCCACCTCCCCGCGGTAGCCATGATGCTTGAGCATGCCGCATACCGCGTCCGCCTCCTTGCGGGTGCGGGTGAAAATCATGACGGAACGGAAGTCCGTCCCCTTGAGCAGGGCCAACAGCAGTTCATCCCGCTGGTCCAGAGCTACCGGATAAAAGGCATGGCTGATGGTGGCGGCCACTTCACGCCGGGCGATGGTAACTTCCGCAGGGTCCGTCAGGCACCATTTGGCAAATCCCGCGATGACCGGAGGCATGGTGGCGGAGAAGAAGAGGGTTTGCCTTCCTTCCCACGGACAAAGGTTGACGATTTTACGGACAATGGGCAGGAACCCCATGTCCAGCATTCGGTCCACTTCATCCAGAACTAGGGCCTTGACTTCTCCGAAGCGCATGGTGCAGCGGTAGAAGTGGTCCACCAGCCGGCCGGGAGTGGCCACAACGATGTCCGCCCCTTTTTTCAGGTCTTCCGTCTGCTTTCCGTACCCCACGCCGCCATACAGCAACGCTACTTTCAACCCGGTGAATTCACCGTATTCGGCAAAGGATTCCGCCACCTGGTCGGCCAGTTCCCTGGTGGGTTCCAGCACCAGTATCTGAGGTTTGCCGATGGGCTGAATCCTTGTCAGCAGCGGGAGGGCGAAAGCAGCGGTTTTCCCCGTCCCCGTCTGGGAGGCCCCAATGAGGTCCCTGCCTTCCAGAATGATGGGAATGGCCTGCTCCTGAATGGGGGTGGGATGTTCATAACCGCATTTCTCCACCGCCTTCAAGACGGGTTCCGATAAACCTAATTCTGAAAATAACATTGATCTTGTATGCTTGCTAAAGAGTAGAACACGATTCCGTACAGCGGCACGGGAATCGCGGTCAGGAGATGAACGGATTGGTCAGCAGTTCGTTTTTCACGTTGGTATATGGACCGTGGCCCGGGAAAATCATGGTCGTGGCGGGCTGGTTGAGCACTTTCTTTTCAATGCCCTGTTTCAGCAGGCGCAGGTTTCCTCCCGGGAGATCCGTCCGCCCGATGGAGCCGGCAAAAATGACGTCACCTGTGAACATGATTCCTTCATCCGGCAAATCGTAAACAATGCTGTCCGGAGAATGGCCGGGCACCTGGTGGAGATGCCACAACAGGCCGCCCCAATTCGCCGTGTGAATGTCCGGAGTAAGTATTTCATCCACCACAAACGGCTGAACATTGAGGGGAAGCCCCCAGGCGTCGCGGGCCATTTTTTCCAGCGTCAGGCTTTCATTGTAAGGTTGCCCGGCATGAATGCGGCAGTCGAAAATCTGGCGCATGCGGCAGGCATCCTCCACATGGTCAAAATGCTGGTGGGTGATGAGAAGATCCGTGATGACGATATCGGGCTTTTTGGAATAGATCCAGTCCGCAAAGCCGGACGGAGCGTCCACCGCCACGTAAGCGTTATCCCTCGTCTTAAAGAGGTAACCATTACAGGAAGCAACTCCACCCGTATAAACGCGAATCCGATCCATGGGCAGGGATTGTAGTGAGATTGCCCGGAATATCCAGTATAAAGACGGTTCCCTTAAATAGCTTTCTGTCATCTTCCCCTGGAAAAGCCCCTCATATCAGTCTCCAAGGAATGGTGCATCCGGCATCCATCGGCACCACTTTCTGTCCATGCCCTTCATAAGCGTCCGGCACCAGCATTTCACGCCGCTGCAGACGGACCGTCCTGGCAGGCGGATTCAACCCGTACAAAGCGCAGGCATGACCGGAAACAAAGCCCTGCAACCGGTCCAGGGCCCCGTGTTCGTCAAACAGGGCCGCCAGACGAGGAAGAGCGATGGGGGCGGTAAATACGCCGGCGGCGCATCCGCACGCTTCCTTGGCATGGATGGGATGGGGGGCGGAGTCACTGCCGAACATGAGGCGGGGATGCCCGGAAAGGGCAGCCTGCAACAGGGCTTCCCGGTCTTCCGGCCTTTTGGCGATCGGCTTGCAGAACAGATGCGGCCTCAGCATGCCACCGGCCACATCGTCCAAAGTAATGAGAAGATGCTGGAGGGTTACCGTGGCGGCCAGGTTTTCAAATTCGTCCAGCAGCTGCACGGCGGCGGCCGTGGTAATATGTTCCATGCAGATAGTCAGCCGGGGGAAGCGCGTAGCCAAATCACGGTAAACATCCAGGAATTCGGCCTCCCGGTCCATCACGAAGCCGTGGCTTTCGCCATGCACCAGCAAAGGAATATCCATTTCCTGCATGATGGACAGGGTAGCTTCCGCATCCTTCATGGCCTTCACGCCGCCCTCGCTGTTCGTGGTGGCTCCTGCCGGGTACAGCTTGATGCCGAACACCAGTTCCTTGAGCCGGGACAATTCCTTTTCTGAATAGGATCGAAAAAATGCCGTCATGTACGGCTGGAATACATCGTCTCCGCAAGCGTCCAGCACCCGCTGCCGGTAAGCCTGCACCGCACCCGCATCAGCCACCGGAGGCACCAGGTTGGGCATGATGACCGCCCCGGCAAAAGAGGCGGAACTTAACGGAGCGACCAGCTTCATCATATCGCCGTCCCTCAGGTGAAGATGCATGTCCAGCGGGGAGTGCAGTTCCAGAATCATGCCGACATCATGAGGGAAGATTGCGCCCAAATCAAGCACGCTCCCCCGCCCTGCAGGAAAGCAATTCTCCAACGGGCAGGGAAAACGGGCATTTTCCCGCAAACCGGAAGGGATTCGGTACTCTTTGCTGCTGTTGCGACAAGGCAAAATCGCCGGGAAACGAATCGTAAAAGCAAATTCTGTCCCAATGCCTCAGAAAAACGCTGTTCTCCCGAACGGCTTTCTTGAAACAGCAGACGGAATGCAGGAACAGTAAAAGTCCGAATGAAAAAAAGCCGCCCGGAGGCGGCTGTTTTTCCTGAACAAGGTGGCGAAGCGGACGGGGCTCGAACCCGCGACCTCCAGCGTGACAGGCTGGCGCTCTAACCGAACTGAGCTACCGCTCCATAACCTTGGATGCCGTCCCTGCCTTGCGGCGGGGACGTGGAGGCTTATACACGCCTTTATACCCCGGTGACAAGAAAAAAAGACTTTTTTTGCAACTTCTGCAACCGTCGGCGGTTTGTACGGTGAAGAAACCGTAACTTTTCAGTTACCCGATTTATTTCAATACAGCAATAACTTCTCAACTTTATTTGTTTTAGTTTGACAACAATTAACCGGTTTTGACATAACACCCCCATGCTTCAGACTGCCGCGGATATCACAGCCTCCGTTCACAAATTCGAGACGATCCTTCACCAGTTCAAAAGGGATAACCTGAATGAGGTGGACCAGAGCCATTACCAGAAAATCATGGGGCTTTCCGTCCGGCAGATGAACGCCCTGGGTGCCCTGAACCACCTGATGACCAACCGCCAGGAAGGCATTCCCCTGAAAGAGCTTGCCCATTATCTCCGCATGAGCATTCCCTCCACCTCCCTGCTGGTGGACAGCATGGTGAAGAAAGGCCTGTTCGACCGCAAGGAGAATCCCCGCGACAGGCGTTCCCTGTGCATCCGCCTTTCCGAGGAAGGCGAATCCAGGTTCCAGATGCTTTTCAACGGCATGAAGAAAAAACTGGATACCCTGTTCAGCACTCTGTCGCAAGAGGACAAGGAGAATTTCTGCCGTATTGTGGATACCCTTTACAACCACGTTTACAGTAAATAATACCATATGAAAAAACACACGCATCATCGGAAGGCGCCCCTCCGCCTGCTGGCCGGTTCCGGCCTGCTTTTTTCCCTGTTTGTTCCGGGTTATTCCCAAGGAACGCCGGGAGGGGCTGCAGCCAAACCCAGTACCGTACTCGTCCAGAAAGCCGCCGCTATTGACAGCGCGGTGAACAAGAAGTACATCGGCCAGGTGGAAGCCATTGACCGGGTGACTGTGCAACCCCGCGTCTCCGGCAACATCGTAGCCACCCGTTTCCGGGAAGGAAAGGTCGTGAAGAAGGGGGATCTCCTGTTCGAAATTGAGGATACGCGCTACAGGGCGGCTGTGGAGGAAGCGGTAGCCAAAAAGGCCCAGCTTGAAGCCAAACTGCTTTACGCAAAAAATAGTTTTGAACGCTATAACAGACTGCTGGCCTCCAAATCCGTCTCCATGGACACGGTGGAAAACGCCAAGAGCACCATGCATGCCCTGGAAGCGGAAATCCAGTCCGCAAACGCCGCCATTACGGTAGCGAAGGACGATCTTAACTATACCAGGCTCACGGCTCCCATCACGGGCCGCACAGGCCGCGTCACCTTTTCCACGGGCAATTACATCACCCCCACCTCCGGTTCCCTGGTGACCATTACAGGCATCGATGAAGTGTACGTGAAGTTCCCTATCAGTGAACGCGATTTCCTTTCCCTGTTCGGTACCCAGGAAAACATGAAGAAAGACGCCCTTGTGTCCGTCAACCTCGCCAACGGCAAGGCATACGACCAGCCGGGCAGGATTTTCATGACGGACAATACCGTCCAGACGACCACGGACACCCTGAATGTCTGGGCAAAATTCCCCAATCCGGAAGACGTGCTGACGCCCGGCGGCGTAGTCACGGTTAATCTTTCCAAGAAAAACGTGGACCGCTTCCCGGCTGCCAACATTTCCTCCGTGATGCACGATGCCTACAAGAGCTACGTTTACATCGTCAACGACCAGGGCGTCGTGGAACGCCGGGACGTTACGCTGGGCAACACGGTCAATAATGAACAGTGTTTCAGTTCCGGCGTTAAGGAAGGGGAAGTCGTCATCATCGACGGCATGCACAAGGTGCGTCCCGGCGCCAAGGTGAATCCGGTATATTCCGTTCAAAACTGAGCTACCCATGATTGCGGACCTGTTTATCAAACGCCCCAAATTCGCCATCGTCATCGCCATCCTGATGATGCTGGCTGGCGGCATCTGCCTGAACCAGCTCCCCATTGCGGAGTATCCGGAAATCGCGCCCACCAGCATCAACGTGCAGGCCACCTATACGGGTGCCAGCGCCCAGGTGGTGATGGAAACGCTGGCCTCCCCCATTGAGGAAGAACTCAACGGGTTGGAAAACCTGCTCTATTTTTCCTCCAAGTCGGATAACACCGGCGGGTATTCCCTGTCCCTGACGTTCAAGAGCGGCACGAATTCGGACATCAACATGGTGAACGTTCAGAACGCCTTGAAACGGGTGGAATACAAACTTCCCAAGGAGGTGACGGACCAGGGCATCAAGATCAAGAAACGCTCCTCTGACATCCTGGGATTCTTCGCTTTCCGGTCCACCAGCATGAGTTCCCTGGAGCTGAACAACTTCGTCAAGACCAGGGTGAAGGATGAGGTTGCCCGCGTGCCGGGCATTTCCGCCGTCAACCTGATGCCGGAAAAAAATTACAGCATGCGCATCTGGCTGGACGCCCTGCGCATGTCCGCCCTGAATATCACGCCGGATGACGTTTCCAATGCCATCAAGGCGCAGAACGTTCAGGCCGCGGCCGGCTCCATCGGCTCGGAAGGGGAAAACAACTTCATCCAATACAAGGTGAACGTCACCGGACGACTGCAGACCGTGGAGGAATTCAGCAAGATTATCGTCCGCACGGGCCAGGATGGCCACGTTACCCGGCTGGACGACATTGCCCGCATTGAGCTGGGCGCGGAAACCTACACGGGCAGCAGCCGCAACAACGGGGAAGACTCCGTGAACATGGCTGTGTACCGCCTGGATGACGCCAATGCCCTGGAAGCCATGAACGGCGTGAAAGACACGCTGGAGAAGCTGGAAAAACGTTTTCCGGAAGGTGTGAGCTACGTCGTGAGCTACGACCCCACGCAATACATTTCCGCCACCATGGCGGAAATCGTGGAAACGCTTGTCATCGCCCTGATTCTGGTGGTGGGCATCACGTACCTGTTCCTGCAGGACTGGCGTGCCACGCTCATTCCGGCGCTCGCCATTCCCGTCTCCCTGATAGGCACCTTCGCCATTCTGCTGCCCCTGGGCTTTTCCATCAATGTGCTGACCATGTTCGGCCTTATTCTGGTAATCGGGTCCCTGGTGGACGACGGCATCATCGTAGTGGAAAATACGATGCGCATTCTGGAGACGGAGGATCTCTCGCCGGAAGAAGCCACCAGGAAGAGCATGCACCAGATTACAGGCGCCATCATCGCCACCACGCTGGTGACGGTCGCCATTTACGTGCCCATCGCCTTCTTCGGCGGCATGGTAGGGAACATTTACATGCAATTCTCCGTAACCATGTGCGTGGCCCTCTGCCTTTCCGCCATCAATTCCCTGACGCTCAGCCCCGCGCTGTGCGTTCTGCTGCTGAAAAGGAAGCAAAAGAAACAGAGCAGGTTCAGCCTCTTCCGCCCCTTCAATGTCTCTCTGGAATGGGCGCGCAAAAGCTATATCAAATGCGCCGGCATCATGGTGCGCCGCGCGTGGCTTACGCTGATTCTGCTGGCCGCTGTCCTGGTCGGCAACTGGAAACTGTTTGAGACCGTACCCAAATCCTTCCTTCCTCCGGAAGACAAGGGCACCGTTTTCTGTGATATCCAGCTGGCCCCTGGCGCCACGCTGGGCCGTACGGAACAGGCCATGCGCAGTGCGGAACAGAAGCTGATGAGCATCCCCGGCGTGCGCCAGGTTTCCTCCACTTCCGGATTCAGCTTCATGGGCGGCAACGGGGAAAACCTGGGCATGTGCATTGCCCAGCTTGACCCCTGGGACAAACGCAAGACGCCGGAGCTCTCCCTGGATTCCATCATGCAGAAAGCTTCCATCCTGTGTGATGAAATTCCGGCGGCCAAGGCCACCGTGTTCAGCCCGCCCGCCATCATGGGGCTGGGCCTGACGGGCGGCGTCTCCTTCATGCTCCAGGCCAGCGGGGAGGAAACTCCTAAAGACCTAGAACGAGTGACCAACGACCTGCTGGACAAAATCAACAAACTGCCGGGAACCATGTACGCCCGCAGCGCGTATGAGGCGAACACCCCCCAGCTTTTCCTGAACATCGACCGTGAAAAGGCGCAGAGCATGCACGTGCCCGTCAGCCGCATCTTCACGACGCTTCAGAGCAAGCTGGCCTCCATGTACATCAATGATTTCAACCTAATCGGCTACACGTTCAAGGTGAAGATGCAGTCCGCGGCAGAGGACCGCACCACCATCAATGACATCATGAACACCTACATTCAGAACGATCAGGGCCAGATGGTGCCTCTCAGCTCCGTAGCCACCCTGTCTTACATGGTGGGGCCGCGGCAAATATCCCGTTTCAACCAGCTCATGTCCGCAGAAGTGACCGCCCAGGCAAAACCCGGCGTCAGCAGCGGCGAGCTGATGAACCAGATTGAAGCTATTCCGCTGCCGGAAAATTACTCCATCACCTGGACGGACATGAGCTATCAGGAACGGCAGAACGATGGGAAAATCGTCCTGCTGATGGGTATGGCCCTGCTCTTCGGCTACCTGTTCCTGGTGGCGCAATATGAAAGCTGGACGGTTCCCATTTCCGTCATTGTCTCCGTCTCCGTCGCCCTGTTGGGCGCTTTGCTCGGCCTGATTATCTGCAACACGCCCCTGAGCATTTACGCTCAGCTCGGCCTGGTGATGCTGGTGGGCCTGGCCGGGAAAAACGCTATTCTGATGGTGGAGTTCTCCAAAATGGAGCGGGAGCGCGGCGTTCCCATCCAGGAAGCCGCCCTGGAAGGGGCCCGGCAGCGCTTCCGCGCCGTGATGATGACGGCCATTTCCTTCATCATCGGGGTATTCCCCATGGTCATCGCCTCCGGAGCGGGCGCGGCAAGCCGCAAAGCCATTGGCATCTCCACCTTCTACGGCATGATTCTCGCTACAGTGGTGGGCATTCTGTTCATTCCGGCCCTGTACGCCATGTTCCAGCGTTACCGCGAATGGGTGAAAGGCCTGTTTGCCAGAAAGGCGGAATAAATGTAAAGGAAAACTGCTCCATGAAGGACGGGGCGGCCCTGGCCGCCCCGTCTTTTTCTTTTTTATGCTTCAGCGCCTCCCGCGGAGTTACGGACAAGAGCGGCTATTTGACCTGCTCGTACAAATACAGGTCAAAATCTTCAAAATGTTCCTTCAGGACGGCACGCTCCAGCCGGTTCTCAAACGGAGGAAGAAAAGTATCCGCCGGATATTCCCCCTTTACTTTGGAAACCCACATGCGGGACATGGCCGGCATCATCAGGGAAAAAATCTCCGCCCCCCCGATCACCATGATTTCCGGGTCCATCAATTCCAGACATTCCAACTCCCCTGCGGAATGAACCACCTGAACGCCTTCCGCCGTCCACGCCGGGTCACGGGTCAGCACGATGTTCTGCCTGCCGGGAAGAGGCCTGCCTATGCTCTCATACGTTTTCCGGCCCATCAGCACGGGGTGCCCCGTCGTAATGCGCTTGAACGTCTTGAGGTCGTCCGGCAAATGCCAGGGGAGCGCCCCCCGGTAACCAATGCCGCGGTCGGGAGCCATGGCGACCACTCCTGTATAAGTAACGGGTTGTGACATGATGGATTAAGGGATGAATGTGCTAAACGGAGATGGGAGCCTTGATGTGCGGCAGGGGATCATACCCCACGAGCTCAAAATCCTCATAATGGAATCCGTCAATGGTTTTTACCTCCGGATTGAGCTTCATGACCGGGAGAGGACGGGGCGTGCGGGAGAGTTGTTCCCTCGCTTGGTCCAGATGGTTCCGGTACAGGTGCAGATCCCCGAACGTATGGATGAATTCCCGGGCTTCATACCCGCATACCTGGGCGGTCATAAGCAGCAGCAGCGCATAGGAAGCAATGTTGAAGGGAACCCCCAGAAAAAGATCCGCGCTGCGCTGGTAAAGCTGGAGGGAAAGGCCGTGCTTTTCTTCTCCCGGCTGGGCGGGAATCACGCAAAACTGGAACAGGGAATGGCACGGAGGGAGGGCCATGTCATCCACCAGGGCCACATTCCACGCACTGACGATGTGCCTCCGAGACCATGGATTGTGTTTCAGGCCGTCAACCAGTCTGGCAATCTGGTCAATGGGTTTGCCGTCGTTTCCCGGCCAGCAGCGCCACTGCGCGCCGTACACGGGCCCCAGATCCCCGTTTTCGTCGGCCCATTCATCCCAGATGCTGACGCCGTTGTCTTTCAAAAACTTGATATTGGTCTCTCCTTTCAGGAACCAGAGCAGCTCATAAATGATGGAGCGTAAATGAAGCTTCTTGGTGGTAAGACATGGAAAACCGTCGCGCAAATCATACCTGCTCTGCCGCCCGAACACGCCGATAGTGCCCGTTCCGGTACGGTCCTCCCGCCCCGCTCCATTGCTCAGGACATCCTCCAAAAGTGCCAAATACTGCTTCATTCCCTTAAATTACGCTTTTCTAATCCCTGGCCCGTTCAATCAGCAGATCCTTCAGGTTCTGCCCCACGGAGTCGTTTTTGATGATGAAGAATTCAATCAGGATGTAATGCTCTGCGTTCTTGATGGCGTCGTAGATGCGCGGGAAAGCGTTGGCCGCGTCAATAAGCAGGCGGCAGGAATTGCCGCGGCAGACGGGCAGCCGCACGATATTGGAAAGCGTGTGCATGATTTTTCCCGCCGTGTCGGATGACTGTACGGCATACGGAACCATGCAGTTTGTAATTTTATCCGTCAGTTCCCCCCATGCGGAGTCGGGGTCCGTCTGGCGGCGGCGCGTTTCCACATATCCGCTGAATCTCCGGCGTCCCAGGATCAGGTAAAAGGGGACGGCAATATATGGAAATGCCAGCAGGGAAATGAGCCACGCGATTGTTCCCTGAGGCGTGCGCGTA
>Ga0137299_1066_pt1 | contig 13565 bp, 17 predicted proteins | sample RamsorwD2O_NANAD_FD_97185 | JGI IMG/M metagenome (GOLD analysis project Ga0137299, IMG submission 97185) | Mouse cecal microbial communities from Vienna, Austria - N-Acetylneuraminic acid amended with D2O_NANAD | ecosystem: Host-associated > Mammals > Digestive system > Large intestine > Cecum...
CCATAGATATTATTTCAGGGTTTATCTCCTGAACTAACCTTGCAAAAGAATATAATAATTTCCACTTATCATCAGTTGGTCCATCTTTTCGATAGCGATTAGTATATTTGGAAAATGGTTGGCATGGTGCACATCCGACAAGTATTCGGGTAGCGTTATCAGGATATAATGCCTCTAATTGTTCTCCCTGTAAAGAAGTAATATCACAATTTATGAATTGCGCATTATTATTCTTTTCATAAGCAAATCGACAAGAATCGTCAATATCTATACCAGCTTGCACAGTTATACCCGACAGCGATAATCCTTTTGTTAAGCCACCAATTCCACAAAATAAATCTATTGCGGTAGAAGGCACTAAACCTCACCTCCCTTTTGATTGAAATTTTCTTGATCAATAAAAAGTAAATATGTGTCTATCTGTAATGCATCAGCAATTTTTTGTATATTGTCTAAAGAGATACTTCGTTTTCCACATTCTATTGCACTAATATATGTCCTATGCAATCCTGCTTTTTCTGCGAAATGTTCTTGAGAAAGACCTAATTGCATACGATATGCTTTTACATTTCTTGAAAATACCTTAATTACATCCACGCTAAATTCACCCTTTTCTAGTCTAACCAAGTGAATACAATAAGTCAACATACAATAAGTCACAAAAAACTATTTTTCATCTTGCATGTATAATTATATTTACTAATAGGATGATACAGAATTAGCAAAAAATACGTTATACGAACAAGCACTCTGTAACGAATAGAATGTTCGAGAAAGCCTATGGTTTGCAAGGTTTCTGGCATATTGGAAGTCATGCATCCGTATGACGTACAAGGTACGTATACCATACTCTTAAAAGTAAGTGTAAAAAAGGACATCCATCTAGACAAAAGATGAAATGCCCTTTGGCATATACGCTATTTAATTTTATGTACAAAGCAGTTTGCCGCTGTTACGCCGTTTTCTGCTGGTGTCTCTGTGTTACATTTCCATCTCTAAACGGGTGAGCAACATTCATTTCTACATATTTTTCAACAATTTTATCGAAAGTTGGTTGTGGCATTTTATTAACACTCTGCAATGTTGCTTCCAGATTATTGAAAAATCCCGAATCAAACATCTGAACTGCATTCTTTTTACTAATTAATTCTTCTGTTTTGTAATTCTTCCGTAATGCAAATCCCAAGATTTGTATGCCTCTCGATCGAATTCATACCATCCTCAATATATGCCCATGTTTCTTTATATTCGCCCTCAACAGAAAAATCCGATTCACAGATAAACTTGACAAATCCTTCCAGATTTTTTCTATATCTTATAGCAAACGCATATGCATCATCTTCCTTGTCCTCATCTGTACTGTTTCTCTTATTATGTAATACATGATCTAAATTACAAGACATATAATACACTTTATAAGGAATCTTCCAGATTTGTCCTGTGCTCGTGAGACGATACAAATTTTCCTGTTTCTGCTGATTACGTCTGATAATTGCCTGTCGATTCAATGTGTGAATTCCATCAGATTCATACAAAATCTCATTACAATCCTGTTCTTCCAATATTCGATCCTCAGGAATATACGCACCATCTGTATCAACAATATGAATGATTTGTTTAAAGTCTTTTGCTGTATAATGATGCGATTTTGCATAACCACGCACCTCATTTCCTATTTTGGAAATAATATTTTGTGAAGTTACTCCTGTTCTGGTAGTAATATCACCGTGCATGATATAAACATACACCGAATCTTTATCATATACTTGATTCAACATGACACCCAGAGCAGCATTGTCTGAAGGACCTTCTACAATGACAAGTACAATTTTCTTACGAGCCAAATACTTCACCCGCCTCTCTGAACGCTAAAGCTATCTCATAATTATTGGTCGGATTATAAACCGGCTCATTCTGTTCACCTAAAACAATATCTCGATAATAGAAATCCCGGAGATTATTGTTTCCTTTCACATTTGTCATACGAATGTAACGATTATCCGGATTTGTTGTTGTAAAAGCAATAAATCCCTTATCAATCGTTTCCAACGGCCTAAGATTATGAGATGTAAAGATCAACTGCCCTTTTCCTCTTTCGGATATAATATTGAGAAGTTCGCCTAATAAATATTCAAAAATTCCGGCATCCATTTCATCAATAGCAACTGTAATAGATGGATTGTTATATACAACAATTAACAACTGTAAAATCGAAACAATTTTTTTAATTCCTTCTGACTCATATTGAAAAGGAATTGCTTTATTATTTTTTAAAGACATCAATTGAATAAGCCTTCCAATCTTACCATCCTTCGAAACCATCGGTCCCAAATCATCAATATCAATTGTTAGGCCCGGAATGATTTCTTCTAAAACAATGTTCATATTAGAAATAATTTTTTTCACCAGTTCCATTGCATCCTCCGGAATTGGAGCTGCCACATTCAGGGGCAGCATTAAATTTCCAACAGTTTCTGAATTTTTTTCTTTATACTTAAATGCCAACGGCAAGGCATTCATGCTAATCAATCCCGAATTTTCCGTGTCAATAACAAAAAGTTCTCTGTTTCCAAATGTGTATAATCCTTCAATTAATGCCATATATTTTTCATTCTTACAGTTTTTCCTAAAGGCATTTATCATTTCTCGTGAAAAAACGAATGTTCTTCCCTGCGTCTGAACAAGACGTTTCGTTACAAGCAATTCTGTAATATCATTTGTTACTTCACCTAAAAGTTCATTAAATTTCGACTTTGGCACAAACACTCCTGAAGTTCTTGTATCAACAAGTGGCCCCTTACGGACTTTTTCATCCTTTGAAGTGTATGCGAAGCTTAATACTTCATCATATATTTGTGTTTTATATTCCAGATCAGCATTTACGCCTTCTTCATTAGAATGTGTATCATCTATCATTTTCTTTAATGAAAATTGATACCAAATGTCATAACTGACTTCATCCCTTTGCATTTTAAATTGAAATTTTAAAGTAGCATGGTCTTCGTCAACATGAACATAATCCGCATATTTTTCCGGAATAGCCTTTCCACATAATGCAAATTTAAGCACTTGTAATGCATCAACTAACGCAGTTTTCCCTGAACCATTTTGTCCATACACCCCCACAATACTTGCACGATAATTTTTTTTGCGATTTGTAAGATCAAGGGTTCCGTACTTTACATTTTTAAAATTCTCTATAGTTATATTTTCTATCCTGACAAAACGTCCGCCCATAACAACCTCCATGCCCCTATATAATTCATATTTCTGTATTATTTCTATTGATGCTCCTATTATATCATTCCCTTATTTATAATTCAATATTCAATCTCATATTCTATACTTTTTGTTCCGCTTTTGTCCTTCGATTTTCTTGTCGTATTTATTAGAAAAACGCGGGCTCCACAATCAAATGAAATCCGCCAAAAATTTACGTATATACTATTTCATTCAACACAATCCCCTCCTGTGCCTCTTCATTCACATCTGCAAGATAAGCCCAGAGCCAACAGTTCAGTACCAGACCGTTAAACAATATCGGATTGCTATTTTTCAAAAATCACTGTCAACAGTCTGTGATCCGCTACACTTGGCGGAGATACATGCCATGCCCGGCGCACATAGAAAAGGAACACCCTTTTTTATAGGTATTCCTGAATTTTATATGTTATTTAATTTTATTATGGAGTGATACAAAGTAATTTGTTGCTGTTTATGCCACTTTTCCTTGGTGTCCCAATGTTACCTTTCCATCTCCAAATGCATGTACCTGCCAGATAGCAGAGGTAAATCTTGCTATATGACTCTCTAATTCAAATTCATCACAGGCAAGATAATTAAAATGTCTTTCCTCTTCAAAATCATATTGGAATGTATCTTCAATCATAAAAAATTAGCATGCTTTACAGTCTCTCCATTCAAAATCGGCTCTGCTTTAGAAATATTATATGATCTGATCTCTCCCGCAATATCATAAATCCCCCGAAACAAGTATTTATGAATTGACTTCAGCACAGCCGGACTGAAAGTGAAAGAATCATCCTTCAATAGTTGTACAATACGGTTTGATACTAAGTCACATTCCATTCTTCGACTTATCCGGTCATCTTCCGTCATATTTTTGTAATGAGAATACAAAAGCTTTTCAACAGACTCATTCGATAATTTACCGTATATATTTTCCTTGGACAATTCTATCAGATAGTCTGATAGCTCCAGATAATCCACTTCCTGTAATCCAATCGCAGTCTTCCAATATTCTTCATTCTTTCACCGCCTTTGTAGAGAGACTATCATAAGAGCTTAATATTTGTTATACCATCTTATTGTATTTTATTGTATCAGTTATCTTCATTTCCCGCAACGCCTGTGAAATCCTCCAAAAACACATTGACATATATCTATATTTATCATATAGTAAATATAGATAATCATCTATGGGAGGTATCTGAATTGGAGATTGACGAAAAGAAGGCTTCCGCCGTTTTTAAAGCTTTTTGTGATGAAAACCGCATTAAAATTTTAAAGCTTTTAGTTACAGGTGAAAAATGTGCCTGCGAGCTTAATGAAAAGATTGATGTTTCGCAGCCTACCATGTCCCATCATATGAAAATTTTGTGTGATTCCGGAGTTGTATCGGGCCGCAGAGAAGGCAAATGGACCTACTATTCAATTTCATCTGAAGGAGTGTTCTTTGCCCTTCGGACTTTGCATGCACTGACAGGCAAAAAATTATCGTAAAAATTTAGTGGTGACCTGAGCAATCATAAAGATCGCTGCGAAAATTATTTATACTCTATACATAAATACATTTATATATATCTATATATAAGAAAGGGCTTTAACAACATGGATACAATAAAATCAATATGGAATTTCTTTCAGAATGAAATCCCCGGAATGAATTGGCTGAACCAAATCATAAAAAAACTTTCAGAATCCTTTGGCCTTGATACCTCATCCAGGGTTGGAAACAGTATACAGTTTTTTATATATGACACGATGAAGATCATGGTGCTGCTGGGAATATTGGTCTTCCTGATCTCTTACATCCAAAGTTACTTTCCGCCGGAAAGAACAAAACGAATCTTTTAATGAATCTGATCATGTCCTGGATGTGCCGCAGGAATCTTTGTGCTTTAAAAACAGAGTCAAATATGCATGGAAGACAGCAAAAATCACAGTAAAAGGGGTCACACCATATATTTTGGCGGGTGTCGCCATAGGCGCGGTTATTCATAACTGTTTTGTGGGATACTTTTTCAATGTATTCCAGTATCTGTTTATATAAAGAAGAACGTCACACTCTGTCCAAAATCACCCCTTGTATCTTCTTTCTCTTCCCATTAAAATAGAAGAAACAAATCTATTGTGCGGGAGGTTATCTTTTGAATTACACACCATTAAAAAGAATCCGTTTAGAACATGCATTTAATATCAGGGATCTGGGCGGCCTGGAAACCGCGGATGGCTCAGTCATCCGATGGAACCGCCTATACCGCGGTGACTGTCTTGCATTCCTTTCTCCAGACGAATGGAAAAAGCTTGAGAAATGCGAGATTGTCTCTGTCATAGATCTTCGGAGCAGATCCGAGACACTCCTTATGAAAGATCAGGTTCCGGAGTCAATGCAGTATTATCACTGTCCCCTTCAAAAAGAAGAGATTGACTTTGAAAATGCTGCAGACTCAGCCTCAAAGGCCTTCACCAAAAGCCTGGCTGACGGTTATCAGAAAATGCTGTATGACAGTCCTGAGTTGATCGCCGGCACAGTGAAAACTGTCGTTCAATGTCTTAACAAAGGCGGAGTTCTGTTCCACTGTACCGCAGGGAAAGACCGGACCGGTGTTCTTTCTGCCGTACTCCTAACACTTCTTGGCGCTGCCAGAGAAGACATCGTCGCAGAATATCAGGTTTCCTTTACATACAATCAGCGCGGCGTAAACAAAGCAGCCATGAAACTTCCTGACTATAAATCCATGCTTCCGATGCTCGGCTCAGATGCCGCCCATATGGAACAGCTGCTTAATTTGTTTGAAGAACTTCACCTTGTGTCCTATCTTACAAAACATGGATTGTCCGATCCTGAAATTACACATCTGAAAGAACTTGTCTTGGAAAGGAAAAGCTCATGAAACAAAAAACAAAACGTATCCTGTCCATCCTTGTGATCCTGTCCATTTTTCTCGTCATAGGCCTCACTCTGTTTTGTGCATTTACCGGAAACGGAGCGTTCTACGGTATGCTGGCACTGATGTTTTTTTATCCGCTGCTCCTGTGGGTGCTTATTTTTCTATACAAAAAAAGTAAAGACTGAAACAGAAGGTGCTTCCCATTCCCGGAATGCACCTTCTGTTTTTAAAATCCTACGACTTGTCTTGTTCTCGGTATACTCGGTTCCTCCCCGATCATCCCATAAGATCTGAGCGTTGCAATCTTTTCCATATCTTCTTCATTGATCTCAAAATCAAAAACATCTGCATTTCCCCTGATACGCTCCATGCTGGACGCTTTCGGCAGCGGGACCACACCTTTTTGCATGATCCAGCGAATACAAATCTGCGCCACAGTACGGTCGTATTTTACGGCCATTTCTTTTAACAGCTCTCTTTTAAATGCCTGTCCCTGAATCAGCGGACTCCAAGCCTCCGGCACGATCTGGTTTTCTTTGCAGTAAGCGGCCATCTCTTCCTGAGGATGCTGCGGGTGAAGCTGCACCTGATTGACCATTGGCATGATCTTTGCATGGTTCTTTAATATTTCCAGATGTTCGATCATAAAATTGCTGACACCGATGGCTCTGATCTTACCCGCCTCATAAAGCTCCTCAAAAGCTCTCCATGTGTCAAGGATATCCTGCTCATAGTCGTCCTTATGCTCGATCACAACCGGCCAGTGAATGAGGTAAAGATCCAGATAGTCAAGGCCTAAATGTTCCAGTGTTTTATCAAATGATTTCTTTGCCTTTTCATATCCATGGTCTGCATTGGGAAGCTTGCTCGTAATAAACAGTTCTTCCCTGGGCACTCCACTCTCGCGGATTCCTTTTCCTACACCTGCCTCATTGGCATATGCAGCTGCCCCGTCTATATGGCGGTAACCAGCCTGAATCGCCATTTTCACACTCTCACAAACCACATCGTCTGGGGACTTCCAGGTCCCAAAGCCAATACATGGAATTTTTACTCCATTTCTCAGCGTATATCCATCCTGTAAACTGTTCATGACTCATTCCTCCCTCAGGCTGTCCAAATATTTCCTGATATTTTTCTCGTATCCATTCTCTGTTGGTTCATAAAATACGGTTCCCATGAGTTCATCCGGAAGATACTGCTGTTTGACATAATGTCCCGGATAATCATGGGCATACCGGTATCCGATCCCCCGTCCCAGTTTGGACGCCCCTTTGTAACTGGCATCTCTCAGATGGTTTGGAACCATCCCGTTTTTTCTCTTTCTGACGGCCTCCAATGCCTGGTTCACAGCCATATAAGCCGCATTGCTCTTAGGCGCCCCCGCCACATAGGTCACCGCCTGTGCAAGAATGATCCTGGCTTCCGGAAGTCCGACCCTCTCCACAGCTAAAGATGCCGCGACCGCAACCTGCAGAGCCTGCGGGTCCGCGTTCCCCACATCTTCCGAAGCGCAGATCATGATCCTCCGGGAAATAAAGGTAACACTCTCTCCGGCATCGATCATCCTGGCCAGATAGTAAACTGCCGCATCGGGATCCGATCCCCTCATGCTCTTAATAAATGCAGAGATAATATCATAGTGGTTGTCCCCGCCCTTGTCATACCGCATGACCCGCTTCTGGATGCACTCCTGGGCCACGCCGATGTCAATCACGATCTGTCCGTTTTCTCCCGGTTCTGTGGTGAGGATTCCAAGTTCAATGGCATTCAGGGCACTCCTCGCATCGCCCTCGGCCATGTCTGCCAAAAAGTCCAGGGCTTCATCCGTAACCTTGGCCTGATAGATCCCCATGCCCTTCTCGTCGTCGGTCACGGCTCTGACCAGCAGTTTTTTAATGTCCTCTGCCTCCAGAGACTTGAGTTCAAAAACGTTGGATCTTGAGATGAGCGCCTGGTTTACTTCAAAGTAAGGGTTTTCCGTTGTGGCCCCGATCAGGATGATTGTCCCGTCCTCTACAAAAGGCAGCAAAAAATCTTGTTGGGCTTTGTTAAACCTGTGGATCTCATCGATGAACAGAATCGTTTTTTTCTGGAACATCCCCAGTGCTTCTTTGGCCTCCTTCACGGCTTCCTGCATTTCCTTCTTGCCGGAGGTAGTGGCATTCATCTGCACAAAATTGGCCTGGGTTGTCTGGGCAATGACTTTTGCTAACGTCGTCTTCCCAGTACCCGGCGGCCCGTAAAAAATGATCGAGCTGAGTTTATCTGCCTGAATGGCCCGATAAAGCAGCTTGTCCTTTCCTATGATATGCTCCTGTCCCACGACTTCATCGAGGTTTTCAGGCCGCATCCTGCCGGCCAGCGGAGCTTCTTTCCTTCCGTTTTTCTGTCTTGCATAATCAAATAAATCCATATCTCCTCCTTTTTGGTAATCTTAACATAGGGGCCGATGAAAATCCACGCAAAATTAAGACTTTTTTTAGAAATAAGTCATGATTTTATATACACGATTTGATATAATGTCACTAGTATATTGATAAGAAACAATAAACCAAAACTGCGTATTGGAGTTATTATGGGTAAAATATTAGTAGAAAAGCTTTCTTACACTGAAGTCAGCAAAAATATCAGTCAGACAGAATACGAAAAGATACAGGAGGAATACCTGCTGTCCAGGTCTCCTGAAAAATACATGATCAGCATGCCCGTAAGAGTATTGATGTTTGAGGGGCTGGAGAGAGAACCGAATATCCGTTACTATATTTATGAGGAAGACCACACAAACTTTTTTTTCATTCAGAATCAGACCAGCGGACATGTGGTCCATAAGACAAAGTTTTCCCTGACACAGGAAGAAGTAGAAAAAATGCTCAGCGGAGATTATCAGTTCCTGCTGGACAGTGAAGAGCCGGCGATGAATTCTTTGTATTTCCAGTTCACCATCAATAAGCTCCATCCTACTTATAAAAAGGAATGTACCAGGAAGATCTTTCACCAGAATCGTTTTTTAGATATCGTAATTGATATTTCCATTAAAAGGACACCGTTTGAGGGCTCTGACTTTTTTACTCCGCAAAAATTATACGCTCAGAAAAAATCTTCGCTCAGGTGTCATACAAGACAGTATCTGACACTTTCAAAACCGATATCCTCCCTGCTGAAGTACAATGAACAGCTCCTACATAATCAGACGGGAAATGTCAATGCCGGCCGCTGACCCATAAAAGCGCTGCCTTCTTTGGTATACCGTATCTTAAATACAAAAGCAATTCACCCCTGAATTGCTTTTGTATTTTTTTTAATCTTCTTGTATTTTCCACGGGTCGCCATGCCGCCCCGTATGTGCCGCTCCGATTTGTTGAGATCCAGTACCTCTCTGGCCCTCCTGGCCAGGGACTGATTGATCTTTTCCAATCGTTCCGTCACATCTTTATGTACGGTAGATTTAGAGATTCCGAACACTTTGGCAGTTTGTCTGACTGTGGCTTTTTTATCTACGATATAATTGCCGACTTCTACCGCGCGTTCTTCAATGTACTCTTTCATAAAAATCCCCTGCATTCTCTGTTTTTACAGTGTATGCAGGGGCTCTAAGGCTTATTCCTTGATTTCGCCGGCTATTGCACAAGACTCAGAGCTAAGGCCGGATACTCACATAAAACACGATACATGGTAAATGGTAACTCATTTCCTATCACTTATACACGATCCGATTCAAAATGGTCAAAAAACCTGCCAGTTGAAGTGCCGGACGATTGATATCTGCCAGTTCTACCGTCCTGTCCGTCAGATCAATATCCAGATTTCTTTTAATTTTACCGTCACTATGTCTCCTTAACTGTTATATATCTCTTTATTTAGTTCCTTTTCTTTTGAATTTATAATTACATTTGCCGCAGCGTCTCCTACTACATTCAATGTAATTACCGCCATTCCCGGAGGATAGTTCATCGCCAGAACCAACGCATATCCTATCATGCAAAGTTCCGAATTGAATCCCAGTCCATTCAATACCGCGAATACCATCGTAGTCCCGGCAACCGGAATCGCCGGAGTCCCCATCGATGTAGAAATAGAGAGAAATGCCGCAAGCACAAGGTGAGCCGGTGTGACATCAAGCCCTGCCGAGGTTGCAATAAATGTAATTGCCATCATGTGCATGACGGTAGTTCCATTCATATTTATTGTCATACCCGTAGGCAATACAAAGTTTGAAATCTCCTCACTGCATCCAAGCTCCTCGACACAAGTCTTTTTGTTCAAAGGGAGGGTAGCCGCTGAAGACTGTGTCGCCGCTGCAAAAAGTCCTACTTTTAATACCTTCCGGATAAATGTCAGTGGATTTAACCCTGTAGTAAACCAAACTCCCAATGGGTAGATCGTAAATACAAGCAGAATACAAATAAAAATTGTCGATACAATCCATGCCAGTGCAGGCCGAAGATACTCTACCCCATAAGTTGCAAAGGTTCTGCTAATCATACAGAAGATTGCAATGGGACTGATCTTATTAATCAGAAATTCCATGTACACACGAATCATCTCATTCAGACTCTCCAAAACCTTTTTAACGGGTTCTGACTGCTTTCTGAGTGCATTCATGGTAAGTCCGATGATAACCGCAATCACTACAACTGCAAGAATGCTCGTGTTGGTCGTAAATACAGAAAAGATATTATTCGGCACTGCATTTACTATGGTTGTGAGCGGATTGTAAGAATCCATTGTTGCCAGATTCGATGTGTCCGCAGTGGGCAGCTGAACGGAAAACCAACCAAGTGTTTTAACCATGTATGCAAAACAGCCTCCCAAAAATGCTCCAACCACATAAAATGATATAAAGCAAAAAAGTGTCTTTCCGAAAATTTCCCCCAGTTTCCGCGGATTTGTCATACTGCACAGTGACAAGCTGAGTGATACCAGCACCAGTGGCACAATTGCCAATTGTAATCCATTCATAAACAACTGGCTTATAATGTAAAAAATACCGATTGACTTAAATCCGTCATCCTTTGTAATATCGTTAAAAAAGATTTTGTTAATTATATCCCAAACCTGCCCCATACCATTCGCATTCAAATACTCACGTAACAGCAGGAAGAGAATTCCCACACCAATGCCCCCAAACAATGCAATGGCCATTTTTTTCATAATGGACATTGGTTTCCTGTCCTGTCGCTTTCCCATCAAATTCCTCCGTTCTCCATGAACCATAAAAGGACCCTTGCGCATGTATCCCGTCTGAGATATAACATCCACAAGAGTCCTCTGCTTACACCGAAACACCTATATCCACGTTCCGGATGCTTCTTTCTAATATATAAGCTTGATATCGTTCTCTTTGCAAAATTCCGCCCATCTGTCGTCTGGTCTGCGATCGGTAACCAGATAATCAATCTGATCCCATGACGCCAAATGCGCAAAAGCCGTTTTATCAAATTTGGAGTGATCCACGAAAAGCGCGACCTCATTTGCCTGTTTAATCATAACCTTCTTTGCTTCCGCTTCCGTCTCTTTAGAATCCATCACACCCTTTTCTATGTCAATTCCCTTACAGCTGATTAACAGAATATCCACATGATAATTGCGAATATTTTCTCTTGCTGTCTTTCCCTGCAAAGACAAGGTACTGCGGTTAAAGACTCCGCCGGTTAAAATGATGTTGATATCAGTGCTTGCCAGCTCTGCCGGCATGGCTGTTGAAGTTGTAAGTATCGTAATATCACGGCTGTTCTTCACCCTTTTGACAACTTCCATCACAGAGGTGCTCGCATCTGCGGCAATCGTACTTTTACCTCTTAAAATCGGTTCAAATACTGTTGCCATCCTCCGTTTCTCTTCTATATGGATTCCCGCTCTTTGATAAAAATGAATGCCTTCTCGTTGATTTTCAACATTCAGAACTGCACCGCCAAAGGTGCGGTTCAAAACCCCTTTGTTCTCTAATTTTTCCAAGTCGCGTCTGATCGTCTCCTCCGTCACGCCAAATGATGTACTCAATTCGGACACAATCACCTTTTTTTCTGTCTGAATCATTTTTTTGATCAATTCAAGCCTATCCTTTGCTGCCACTAACTCACTCCCCTTCTCTATACCATCTCCGCTATTTCACTTGGAAATAATTATATCACATCTTATGTTGAAATCAAAGATTACTCTTTTAATTTCAACATTTAAAGGAGTATTACTTGCTATTTTCTTTATTTATCAATTTTCTCTGCCATATCACGCATAATCTGTACATCTTTTGGATCTAATTCTAACTCTGCTGATTTTACATTTTCTTGAATCTGCTCCACAGTTGTAGATCCGCTCAGCAGATTCAAGAAGTCTCCCTGTGCAAGAATCCAGCTAAGTGCCAGATTCGCGATAGTGCAGTTGTATTTTTCACAGAGCGGTCTCCACTCATCCATCATGTCCATAGCATCCTGCATGTGATCCGGCTGGAACCATTTCTTCGGAATCTGTGCGCCTACTGGCTGGTAATCTCTCGGCATTGTCCCTGAGAGCAGTCCCATCTCAAGTGGTGAATACGCCTGAATCGTCACTCCATTTTCACGGCAGCAAGGAATGATTTCTTCTTCAATACCACGGTCAAGAATTGAGTATTTTGCCTGCACAATATCAAGCTGCCCCCATTTCAGGTATTCTTCGATATGGCGGATATCCACATTGGCTGCACCGATTGCTTTAATCTTTCCCTGTGCCTTCAATTCATTTAACACATCCATGGTCTTTTGAATCGGCACGTAATATTCGCTTCCTTCTATTGCCTGCCAGTGTGTCATATAAACATCCACATAATCTGTTCCCAGACGTTCCAAAGATGCTTCAATTTCTTTCTTTACAGACGCACTGTTTAAGTTCTTGTAAAGCTGAACTCCGTTTACCTTGTTAAAAAGGTCGCCTTTCATCTCCTGATCCCATGTGACACCACATTTTGTAATAACGACTACTTCATTCCGGTTCATTCCTTCCAAAGCTTTTCCGAGGATTTTCTCGCTGTTGCCGAAGTTATATCCCGGTGCGGTATCAATCAGATTTACACCAGCCTTGGGAGCCTCTCTGATAGTGTCTACCACAACCTGAATATCGTGGTCTCCGCCCCATGCCGAGCCTCCGCCGATTGACCATGTTCCGAGACCGATCCTTGAAATATCAATTCCTGTCTTACCAAGCTTCATTGTTTTCATACTTTTTTGTTCCTTTCTTGTCTATAGAGCCCCTGCACACAATACTGCATGTACTACGCTCCATAATCTTTACGATACCTTGTAAACATTTCTTCCACAATCGCTCTGTCCTTTACTCCGCCGGTGGCGCCAACATATTGGACCGAAACCGCTGCAGTGCAGTTTGCATAGGCGGCACATTCCCGAAGCGTCTTGCCCTCCAGCAATGCTGTGATAAATCCAGATGCAAAATTAT
>Ga0137299_1068_pt1 | contig 13184 bp, 6 predicted proteins | sample RamsorwD2O_NANAD_FD_97185 | JGI IMG/M metagenome (GOLD analysis project Ga0137299, IMG submission 97185) | Mouse cecal microbial communities from Vienna, Austria - N-Acetylneuraminic acid amended with D2O_NANAD | ecosystem: Host-associated > Mammals > Digestive system > Large intestine > Cecum...
ACAACAAATCCGGCTCCTGCGTTTACATAGATTTCGCGGATCGTAATATCAAAATTCTCCGGACGGCCAAGCTTCTTCGGATCATCAGATAAAGAATACTGGTTTTTCGCCATGCAGACCGGAAGATTTCCGTAGCCAAGTTCCGTAAGCTGCTTTTTCTGTCTGACTGCCGCCGGTGCATAGACGACATGATCCGCGCCGTAAATCTTTGTGGCGATGGTCTCGATCTTTTCTTCGATGGTCGTATCCTCGTATGAATACAGCGGGTGGTACTCGCTTTTTTTCGTCTCTAACGTCCTGAGGACTGCCTTTCCAAGCTCGATGCCGCCGTCTCCGCCTTTTTCCCACACCTCTGACAGGGCAAAATCACAGTCTCTCTCCTGGCAGAAATGTTTGATAAAGTCCAGCTCAGCCTCAGTGTCCGTGACAAACCGGTTCAGTGTGACAACCACAGGGACCCCGTACTGCTTCAGGTTGGAGATATGCTTTTCCAGATTTACGATTCCTCTGCTCAGGGCGTCGATGTCTTCCCTGCCCAGATCTTCTTTGGAAATGCCGCCGTTATATTTAAGAGCCCTGACCGTAGCCACCAGAACAACCGCATCCGGAGCAAGTCCTGCCATCGGACATTTGATATCCAAAAACTTCTCAGCTCCAAGGTCCGCTCCGAAGCCTGCTTCCGTGACAGTGATGTCGGAAAGCTTTAAAGCCATCTTCGTAGCCTGGACGCTGTTGCAGCCGTGAGCGATATTGGCAAAAGGACCGCCGTGTACAAAGGCCGGCGTATGTTCCAGCGTCTGGATCAGGTTCGGCTTTAAGGCATCCTTTAAGAGGGCCGCCATGGCTCCCACAGCGTTTAAATCCGCTGCTGTCACAGGTTCTTTATTCATATTATAGGCAACAATGATCTTGCCTAAACGTTTCTTCAGATCTTCCATGTCGTTTGCAAGACAGAGAATTGCCATGATCTCAGAGGCCACCGTGATCACAAAATGGTCCTCACGGACAACGCCGTCCACTTTTCTTCCCAGTCCCACGACAATATTTCTCAGTGCCCTGTCATTCATGTCCAGGCATCGTTTCCAGACGATGTCTCTCGTATCGATCCTCAGTGCATTTCCCTGCTGGATATGGTTGTCAATCATAGCCGCCAAAAGATTATTTGCGGAAGTGATAGCATGAAAGTCACCAGTAAAGTGAAGGTTTAAATCTTCCATAGGCACTACCTGAGCATATCCGCCCCCGGCAGCTCCTCCTTTGATCCCAAAGCACGGTCCAAGAGAAGGTTCTCTTAACGCAGCCACCGTTTTCTTTCCGAGCTTTGTGAGGCCCTGCGCGAGACCGATGCTGGTCGTGGTTTTTCCCTCTCCTGCCGGAGTCGGATTGATGGCAGTCACAAGCACAAGCTTCCCGTCCCCGCGATCCCTGATTTCGTTCATGAATCCGGAAGACAGCTTCGCTTTATATTTGCCGTACAGCTCAAGATCGTCTTCACTGATCCCAAGAGACGCCGCTACTTCCTTGATTGGCTGTAACTCTGCTTCCTGTGCAATCTGAATATCTGTTTTCATTGGTTGAATTCCTTTCTTCTATAAATATTCTTCTTTATATTGTTCAAATTCTTCCTGGCTCATGAGAACCTTGCGGGGCTTTGTACCTTCCTCTTCTCCGACGATCCCGGCTTCACAGAGCTGGTCCATCAGCCTCGCCGCCCTGTTGAAACCGATCTTAAAAATCCTCTGAAGGCCTGCAATGGATGCTTTATCCTTATCTATGATAAATTTGGCCGCATCTTCAAAATATTCATCTCTGTCTGCCGAAACTGATGCCTTTACACTGGCCGTTTCGATCTTTTCTTTGATCTCACTGCCGTAGTCATCTTCAATGTTCTGGCTCTTTAAGAAGTCTACGACACGTCCCACTTCCTCATCGCTTATAAACGCTCCCTGAACCCGGACCGGCTTCTGGTATCCTGCCGGATAAAAGAGCATATCTCCTTTGCCTAAGAGCTTCTCCGCTCCGTTCATGTCGATGATCGTACGGGAATCCACCCCGGAGGACACAGAAAATGCGATCCTCGAAGGGACATTGGCCTTGATCAGTCCTGTGATGACATTGACAGACGGTCTCTGGGTGGCGATGATCAGATGAATACCTGCGGCTCTGGCAAGCTGGGAAAGCCTTACGATCGCATCCTCTACCTCACCCGGCGCAACCATCATAAGATCCGCAAGCTCGTCCACAATAATGACGATCTGAGGCAGCGGCTGGAAGTCCTCGCCCTCCATTCCCTTTTCCTTCATCTCTTTTACTTTTTCATTATATCCGGTCAGGTTCCTTACATTGACATCCGCAAACTTCTTATAGCGGTCTCCCATCTCCATAACCGCCCAGTTAAGTGCGCTGGATGCCTGCTTCGGATCTGTGACCACCGGGATGAGAAGATGTGGGATTCCCTGATATGTACTTAGCTCCACGACTTTCGGATCGATCATGATCAGCTTCACATCGTTGGGGCTTGCTTTATATAAAATACTCATGATCAGCGTATTGATACACACTGATTTTCCGGAACCTGTGGCACCTGCAATCAAAAGGTGAGGCATCTTTGCAATGTCTGAGATAATCACCTTTCCGGCCAGATTCTTTCCTACCGCAAACGCGATGTTGGAAGAGAACCGTTTAAAGTCATTATTTTCAATCAGATCCCGGAACATGACCACCTGATTGGTCTTATTAGGCACCTCGATGCCCACTGCCGCCTTGCCCGGGATCGGAGCTTCGATCCGTATGTCCGGGGCTGCCAGATTCAGTTTAATATCGTCGGAAAGCCCGACGATCTTGCTGACCTTCACTCCCTGCTCCGGCTGAAGTTCAAACCGGGTAACAGAAGGCCCGCAGCTGATATCTGTAATCGTCACGTTGACGCCGAAGTTTCTCAACGTCTGCTCCAGTTTCAGGGCTGTCTTTTTAAGTTCTGCCTGGCTGTTTCCTCCTGCCTTCTTTCCCTTTTTCAGCAGAGTCACCGGCGGAAACACATAATCCCCCTCCTCAAGCGCAGAAGGATGTATGGAGATCTCCGGCATAGGTTCGGGCTCTGACTTCTCTCTGTTCACAAAAGATCTCTTGCTTGGCTTCAGTTCCGGCACCTCCGGCAGAACCTCCTCATCGGCCTGTCCGATCATCTCATCTAAATCAAACGGCTTCTCCGGTTCTTTTGCCGGTTCTTCCGGCATCAGGGTCAGGTCATCCAGTACTTGTGACTGTTTCTCCCTCCTTTTCAGCTTTAAGTCGGGGAGTTTTGGAGTCTTGATCCTGGATGTCTGCCTGTCCTCTTTTTCTTTTGTCTTTCTCTTTTCAGCTGTTTTCGTCTTCTTTCCTGAAGTCCGTTCGGGTGCGAAAAATGCTGCCACACGCTTTACAAAGGAGAGCAGTGATCTCTCGGTGATCAGTATCATAGAAATTGCTGTCAAAAAAAACACGACAACATAACTGCCTGCCAGTCCCAGCTCCTTATACAGAAAACAAGCGATGACACCTCCGACCACGCCGCCTCCCGCATGATGTTCCGATCCGTACCGATATAGCACTCCTGCATCAGACATCCGGATGTCTGTCGCCATCTGCCATATCGCCGCAGTCATGCACAGGAGCAGGACAATAAAAAAAGACTTCTTTACCGAGATGCTGCTGTACTGATTGGAGATCAGCAGAAGGATCATGATCAATATAACAATAGGGGCAGCATAGTGAACACCGCCCAGTACTCCGAACAGCGCGGAACTTACCGTGTTTCCCACTTTCCCGCAGAGTCCGAAATTACTCAAAAATAAAAAAAGACAAACTGCAAAACTTAACAGAACCGCAATTTCCTGATAGAAGCCTGCAAAGTCTTTTTGCTTTTTCTTCTTTCGTGCTGTGTTTCTTCTCTTTCTTTTTTTTGCTGCCATTCTTCTGGAATCTCTTTTCTTCTTATATTTAATGCTCAACAACCCTTTATCAAAAGAGTTATATGCCTATTTTACAATTAACCTAAATAAATGTAAAGAGCCTGGGCAGAACTCTTTGGTTCCGTTCAGACTCTTTTGTATCTCTGAAATATAATGAATATCAGTATTTCGCTGTCTCAGGCGGAATGAACTGCTCTGCTTCATTCACGAACTTCTTAACCTGTACACCCGCTTTGACTACCGGGATATTGGTTCCGGCTCCGGCAACGCACCCTCCCGGGCATCCCATTCCTTCGATCAGGTAGCCGTTCTTCTTGCCGGCTTTTGCCTGAAGGAGCATCTTCTTGCACTCTGCGAGTCCTTCCACGTGGTCAATCTTCACATCTACTCCCGGATGGTATTCTTTCACACATGCTTCGATAGCCGCGGCAACACCGCTTGCAACTGCATATCCGCGTCCTGCACCGAACGCATCGTTCATCTCGACTTCTTTGTCGTAAGTACTGAAATCAATATCCTTGGCGGTAAACATGCCGTCCAATTCTTCAAATGTAATGACGAAGTCCACTTCACTTCTGACAGATTTCCTGGAAGCTTCCAGTTTTTTAGCCACACAAGGGCCGACGAACACGATCTTTGCATTCTTGTTGGTCTGTCTTGCAGCTCTGGCTGTTGCCACCATCGGGGTCAGTGAATTTGATATCTGGTCGATCAGTTCAGGGAAGTACTTTTTCCCGAGCATAGACCAAGACGGACAGCAGGAGGTCAAAAGGAACGGCACCTCTCCTGTGACAACTCCATGTGCATAGTGATCCGCTTCTTCCAGAGCACCTGCATCCGCTCCCACTGCCACTTCCCATACATCGGCAAATCCGATGTCCAGCAGTGCGGCCTTCACCTTGGCAGGTGTTGCCTTCGGTCCAAACTGACCAACAAAAGCAGGGGCCAGGATGGCGATAACTTCGTTGCCCTCATTCATGGCTTTGATCAGCTGATAGATCTGTGACTTGTTTGCGATGGCTCCAAACGGACAGTTGACCATGCACATACCGCAGGATACACACTTGTCCGGATTGATGGTAGCACGTCCGGCATAGTCGGTTTCGATCGCTCCCACGCCACAGGCAACTTCACACGGTCTTTTTCTCTCATGGATCGCACTGTATGGGCAAACCTTCTGGCACTGTCCGCACTTAATGCACTTTTCCTGATCGATGTAGGAATATCCGTCCACAAAGCTGATGGCATTTTTCGGACATACTTCCATACATGGATGTGCCATACATCCCTGACACTCTCCTCCTACGATGAATGCTCTGTCCTTGCAGGCGTTGCATGCTGCCGGGATCACCTGCAAAAGCGGCGGCTCGTAGTATTTTTCCGCAATGTTGCTCTGTTTGATTCCTTTTGTTATTCTTACAGGCTTATCAGCAGGTCTTAAAGACATCCCCATGGCAAGACGGATTCTCTCTCCTACCACTGCCCTTTCACGATAAATACTGTCGCGGTATGTCGGCAGCTCACCTTTCACTAATTCGTACGGCAGATCCTCAATTTCTTCAAGGTCTCTTTGTTCATAGGCAAATTTAGCAATCTCTGTAAATACCTTTTTTCTGATCTCTCGGACCGGGGTCTCAATTCCTCTCATAGCTCCTCCTTTAATGTTCGTTAAAATAAAAATAATCTATTATCATTCTACACTACTTTTATCCGAAATTAAAGGATTTTTTTGCTTTTTTTGTACTTTATTCTGTACACCGAAACCCCCGGTTTTCTCTCAGTTTTCCGAGGTATTTTGTACGAGTTCCTGAAGCTTTGCAAAGGCTTCGCTCATGCCTCCGATTTCATTGATGAGACCCAGCTCCACCGCCTGTTCTCCCTCCAATATGGTCCCTGCGTCCTTCACCTGCTCTCCAATGTGGAGCATCAGCTCTTCTACCTTGTCTTTTGTGATATCAGAGTGGTCGCTGATAAACCTTGTAATGCGGTCCTGGATCTTCTCAATATTGCGGTAGCTCTGAAGCACACCGATAAAAGTACCGCCGGACCGCACTGGGTGGATCATCATTGTTGCACTTTTAACAATAAAAGAATAGTCGGAAGAGACTGCAAGGGGCACACCGATGGAATGGCTTCCTCCCAATACAAGAGTTACTGTGGGTTTGCTCAGAGAAGCGATCATCTCTGCGAGCGCCAGACCGCATTCCACATCGCCTCCGACCGTATTGATCAGGATCAGGATTCCTTTGATATCATCAGAATACTCTGCTCTTGCCAGCGCCGGAATCATATGCTCATATTTGGTTGTCTTGGAATTCTGGGCTGACAGCTGGTGCCCCTCGATCTCTCCAATGACCGTCATCACGTGGATACCGCCCAAATCCAATTCTCCGATATCTTTTATTTCATTTCTTTGATCTTCATTCATATCGACATCCTCACTTTGATTTAATAAAAAAAGGAAGAAGCGCAGTGCTTCTCCCTTTTATTGTCTGTCATAATGAGAAAGATTATTCTTCTTCGATTTCAAAAGATACAAGCAGATCTTCCTGATTAACCTGTTCGCCTTCTTTGACGTAGATCTTATCTACCTTGCCGTTGACCTTGGATACGACAGTTGTTTCCATCTTCATCGCTTCCACGGTAAGCAGCGGCATGTTCACAGTTACCGGATCTCCCTCTTTTACGAGGACTTTTCCGACGGTTCCCGGGATTGTTGAGCCTAAATGTGCCGAATTGCTCTTATCCGCCTTGATCCTGTGGTCTGCCTTGACTTCCAGGTTGCGGTCTAAGATCTTCACCTCACGCATGGAACCGTTGACCTCGAATTCCAGCAGACGGTATCCGTTCTCATCCGGTTCTGACATATCCACAAATTTGATGATCAGGTCTTTTCCTTCTCCGATGGTCAGTGTCGTCTCCTCACCCTTTCTCAGCCCGTAGAAATACACATGGCTTTCCAGCCTTGTGACATCATTGTATGCCTCAAAATGTCTGCAGTAATCCTCATATACTTTCGGATACATAGCATAACTGATGGCTTTGCGGTGGAGCGTCTTTTCGTCTTCCATTGTATCAACATAGAAGAACTCCTTGAGCCCTTTCTTGATCTGGTCGAAGTCTTCCGGAGGAATCAGGCTTCCCGGACGGACGGTGATCGGTTCTTTGCCTTTCAGCACAATATCCTGAAGTTCCTTCGGGAATCCGCCTTCCGGCTGTCCGATCATACCTTCAAAATATTCGACCACTGAATCAGGATAAGATAAGCCTTTGCCCTCTGTCAGGATATTTTCTTTGGTCAGGCCGTTTTTAAACATAAAGATGGCAAAGTCTCCCACGACTTTAGAAGAAGGCGTAACCTTCACGATATTTCCAAGCAGATCATTGGCGTCTTTGTACAGACTCTTGATCTCTTCAAAATCCTCCGCGGCTCCCATCTCTTTTACCTGAGCCAGCAGATTGGAGTACTGTCCTCCCGGAATCTCATACTTGTAGATCTCTGTATTCGGAGCGTCCATGCCGCTTTCAAACTGTTTATAAACCGGTCTCAGTCTCTCATAGTACTGGCTTAATTCTGTGAGTTCATCCGGAACTAATCCTGTATCCCTCTCACTTCCCCTGAGAGCCTCTGCGAGAGAGTTCATGGACGGGTTGCTTGTCATGGAGCTCATAGAACCGATGGCACAGTCAACAATATCCACTCCCGCTTCCGCAGCTTTCAGCAGAGTACTGACTCCGTTTCCGGTAGAATCATGGGTGTGCAGGTTGACCGGTATGTTCAGTTCTTCTTTCAGCGTTCTGATCAGCTTTTCGGCCGCATACGGCTTCACAAGTCCGGCCATATCCTTGATGGTAAAGATGTGGCATCCCAGGCTTTCCAGTTCTTTCGCCTTTTTCACATAGTAGTCCAGCGTATATTTTGTCTCATCCGGATTCAGAATATCCCCGGTATAACAGATAGCTCCTTCCACGATCTTTCCGGTCTTTAATGCCGTCTCGATCGGAAGCTTCATATTCTCGACCCAGTTTAAGCTGTCAAAAATACGGAATACATCGACTCCGCGGGATGCTGCCTCTTCGATAAAAGTCGTCACTACATTGTCCGGATAATTCTTGTATCCGACCGCATTGGACGCCCGAAGAAGCATCTGGATCAGGGTATTCGGCATTCTTTCTCTTAAGAGTGCCAGCCTTACCCACGGAGATTCCTTTAAGAAGCGGTAAGAAGTATCGTATGTGGCTCCTCCCCACGCTTCCATGGAAAATGCGTTTGCCATGTACTGGTTGGACGCCTTGGCAGCACCTGCAAGATCCTTTGTTCTCATACGGGTTGCCATCAGAGACTGCTGGGCATCTCTCATCGTTGTATCAGTCACATAAAGTTTTTTATCGTTTAAGATCTTCTGAGTATAACCTTCGGCTCCGAGTTTTAAGAATTCATCGCGGGCGCCGTAAATCTCTTTCTTCTTGTCATATTTGGGAAGCACGCGGTCTTCGAAGAACGGTTTTTCTTCTGCCTTCTGTTCATTGACCATTTTATTTCCGAGGAACTCCAGGATCTTTGTGGCACGGTCCTGGGATGCAGCGAAAAGAAACAGCTCAGGAGTATCTTCTATAAATGTCGTATAGCACTCTCCTGATTTAAAGGTCTCATGGTTAAGGACATTAATCAGGAACGGGATATTTGTCTTGATGCCCCGGATTCTCGTCTCTTTCAGCACACGGGTAGACTTCATCACAGCCCCTAAGAACGTACGGTCATGAGAACATGCCTTTACGAGGAGGCTGTCATAATATGGAGTGATCTCTGCCCCTGCATAAGCATTTCCTCCGTCCAGACGGATTCCATTTCCTGCTCCGGAACGGTATACCGTGATCTTTCCTGTATCCGGCAGGAAGTTGTTTGACGGATCTTCGGTGGTAATACGCGTCTGAATAGCATAGCCCGTAGTTTCCACACTTTCCTGAGAAGGAATCTGGATCTCATCAGAGTCAAGGGTATACCCCTGAGCAACGAGGATCTGTGTCTGTACAATATCGATCCCTGTCACCATTTCTGTCACCGTGTGTTCTACCTGGATCCTCGGATTCATCTCGATGAAGTAAGGATTGTTGTCGGCGTCCACAAGGAACTCTAACGTTCCGGCGTTGCGGTACCCGACCGTCTTTGCCAGCCTTAAAGAACTGTCAAATATAACCTGCCTTGTCTCTTCCGGAATACTGAAGGCCGGTGCATACTCTACCACCTTCTGGTGACGCCGCTGCACAGAACAGTCACGGTCATACAGGTGGACTACATTGCCGTAGTTATCTCCGATGATCTGTACTTCAATATGTTTCGGACTTTTAAGATACTTTTCAATAAAAATCTGGTCGTCTCCGAATGCCTTTTTGGATTCATCCCTTGCTTCCGCATATTCCTTCGGCATATCTTCTGCCGTGTGAACGATGCGCATGCCGCGTCCGCCGCCTCCGTTGGATGCTTTCAGCATCACAGGGTATCCGACCTTCTCTGCGATCTCAATGACTTCTTTTTCACTATGTACCGCATGGTCCACACCCGGAATGATCGGCACATCCGCTTGGATTGCCATCTGCTTGGAAGAGATTTTATCTCCCATCGCCCTCATAATGTCAGATGTCGGTCCAATAAAGGTAATACCGTGTCTCTCACAGGCATCTACAAATTCCGGATTTTCAGACAGGAATCCGTATCCCGGATGGATCGCATCAACATTTTTCTCTTTAGCAATCCGGATGATGGTCTTGATATCCAGATACGCATCGATCGGTCCTTTATCCGGATTCAGCTGATATGACTCATCCGCCTTGGAGCGGAACAATGCATAGCGGTCTTCTTTTGAAAATACGCCAACAGTGGTAATACCTAACTCATTGAGAGCACGGAATATACGGATCGCAATCTCACCGCGGTTGGCTACTAATACTTTTTTAAATTTCTTTATTTGCATTGGTAAACTACTCCTTATATAAAATTTGTCTTTCCTGGCAGGACAATGATCCGCCACAGCAAGACGTATTAGAAAACATTATAGCTTAAAATCAGCCATATTACAATAGCGGATTGACGGGAACCCCTGGCAGGTCAAAAAAAGACGGTTTCCTGCATCGGAAACCGCCCCGTCAATCTCTTATTCTGCATCATCTGCATTGTCAGTGATCAATGCTTTCATGCTCAAGCTGATCTTCTTTTCATCCTTTTTGAAGTCAACGACTTTGGCTGTGATTTCCTGTCCAACGGATAAAACATCAGATGGCTTGTCAATATGTTCCTTGGCAATCTGAGATACGTGAAGCAGAGCATCAATGCCTGATTCTAACTCAACAAATGCTCCGAAATCAGTCATACGCGCAACTTTTCCGTCCACAACGTTGCCAACTTTATATTTCTCTTCTGCCTTTAACCATGGATTCTCTTCAGGGAATTTCAGGCTTAACGCGATCTTCTCACCCTGGATATCCTTGATCAGTACCGTAACCTTATCTCCGATAGAAAATACCTTTTTAGGATTCTCTACACGTCCCCAGGACATCTCAGAGATATGAAGCAGTCCGTCTGCACCGCCTAAATCGATGAACGCACCGAAGTCTGTCACGTTCTTGACAACTCCGTCGATCTTCATTCCAGGCTCGATCTTTTCAAATAATTCTTTCTGTTTTTCTTTCTTTGCAGCCACTAACAACTGCTTGCGGTCTCCGATGACTCTTCTCTTTCTCGGGTTAAACTCACTGATGACAAACTCGATTTCCTGTCCGTCATATTTCTTTAAGTCTCTCTCGTAAGAATCAGATACAAGGCTTGCAGGGATGAAGACTCTCGCCTCATCGATAATCACACTTAAACCACCATCTAAAACCTGAGCCACAGGCGCTTTGAGCACTTCCTTGTTTTCGTAAGCTTCTTCCAGACGCTTGTTGCCTTTTTCTGCTGCCAGTCTCTTATATGTCAACAACACTTGTCCTTCTCCGTCGTTCACTTTAAGGACTTTTGTCTCCATCGTATCCCCTACTTTGGCGATCGTTGTTAAATCTAAGTTAGCCGCATCATTAGAGTACTCACTGCGTGTCAGAATACCGTCAGCTTTGTAACCGATGTTTAAGATGATCTCATCTGGTTTTACGTCAATGACTGTTCCTTCCACTACCTCTCCGTTACGAATCGTAACTAAACTTTCCTCTAATAATTGTTCAAAACTCTTTTCCGTCATGCTAGCATGAACCTCCTTGATAATTTTCTCTGGGGTGGATGCCCCCGCTGTAATACCTACCTTACCAGTCGATTCAAAAAGTTTCAAATCCAGGTCTTTAAGTGTCTGCACAAAAAAGGTGTTCCCACACTCTTTCTTGCTGATCTCATATAATTTCTGGCTGTTAGAACTTTGTCTGTCGCCAATGACAATCATTGCATCTACATCGTGTGCTATAGATTTTGCTTCCAGTTGACGCTCTTCTGTGGCATTACAAATTGTATTACATACTTCTATATGATAACTCTTTTCCTTGATAATTTCAACTATATCTTGAAATTTATTGTAATTAAATGTCGTCTGTGAAACAACGCAGGTCGGTTTGCAGCCGAGATCGATCTCCGAAAGCCCCTCTGCATCGGAGATCACATGGACATCTTTGCTGCACCAGCCCCTGATTCCTTCTACCTCGGGATGTTCCGCACTGCCGATGATCAGGATCTGTTTTCCCTCGGCACTGGCCTTCTCCACGATCCTGTGGATCTTTAAGACAAAGGGACAGGTGGCGTCTACCAGATGCAGCCCCTTCTGACGGATCAGCTCATAAATGTCCTTTGCCACGCCGTGGGACCGGATGATCACAGTGCCCTCTGAAATCTTCTCCAGTTCTTCTCTGGAATGGAGAACTTTTACGCCTCTTTGTTCCAGATCGGAGACTACCTCCGAGTTGTGGATGATCGGTCCGTATGTATAGACCTGTTCTTTCCCTGCTTCCTCATAGACTTTATCCACCGCGCGTCTGACACCGAAACAAAATCCTGCAGTTTTCGCCAAGTTTACTTCCATCTCTTATTTCACCTTTTCAAATTCCCGGATCACCGTATCGACCACTTCTTCGATCGTCATCCCGGAAGAATCCACAAGAACCGCATCCTCCGCCTGTTTAAGCGGTGCGATATCTCTGGTCATATCCTGGTGATCCCTTTTCTTAATGTCTTCTTCAATGACAGCAAGATCTGCCTCCTGCCCTTTTTCGATCAGTTCATCATAGCGGCGCTTTGCCCTGACCTCCACGGAAGCCGTCAAATATATTTTTAAATCCGCATCCGGAAGCACATTGGTCCCGATATCCCTTCCGTCCATGAGGATATCCGCAGTCTTTGCAAGGTCTCTCTGGAGATCTAAAAGCGCAGCCCTCACAGACGGATATGCGGATGTCTTTGACGCCATATTCCCTACTTCTTCCGCCCGGATCTGGCCGGTAACATTCTCTCCGTTTAAAATAACCTGCTGCATCCCGTCCTCATAGGCAATGCTGACTTTGATATTTTTGCATGCAGCGTCGATGACCGCTTCATCCGTATCATCGATCTTGCTGCGGATGAAAAACAAAGCCATAGCCCGGTACATGGCCCCCGTATCCACATAGATAAACTCTAATTTTTTTGCGATGGTTTTTGCGATCGTGCTTTTTCCGGCTCCCGCCGGCCCGTCAATAGCAATGCTGTACATATGATATTTCCTCCTAATTCATTCCTGCCAGGTATCCTGTGGACCATGCGATCTGGAGATTGTATCCTCCGGTCAGCGCGTCCAAATCCAAAACTTCTCCTGCAAAATATAATCCCCGCACCTTCCTGGATTCCATGGTGCTCGGGTTAATCTCTTTTACGTCCACTCCGCCGTGGGTGATGATGGCTTCTTTAAAGCCTCTCGTGCCTGTGACAATAAGCGGCACGGCCTTCAGCAGCGCAGTAAGCTTCCTCCGCTCATTCTTTGTGATCTCATGGACCTTTTTTTCCTCCGGAATTCCGGATAGTTCTAGGATAACCGGGATCATTTTTTTTGGCAACAGCTTTCCGAGAGAATTTTTGAATTCTTTATTGATATTTTCCTGAAAATCTTTCAGAATTCTCTGATCCAGCTGTTCTTCCGACAATGCCGGCTTCAGATCGATACAAAATTTTAACTGTTTTCCTCTGTATCTCACTGCATAGCTGCTGGCGCTTATGATGATCGGTCCGCT
>Ga0137299_1081_pt1 | contig 11237 bp, 10 predicted proteins | sample RamsorwD2O_NANAD_FD_97185 | JGI IMG/M metagenome (GOLD analysis project Ga0137299, IMG submission 97185) | Mouse cecal microbial communities from Vienna, Austria - N-Acetylneuraminic acid amended with D2O_NANAD | ecosystem: Host-associated > Mammals > Digestive system > Large intestine > Cecum...
CTCCCGGTGGGGACAATGACAAATCATAACCGTTTATTGGTATAAACTTTCAGTTTGCTATAATTTATCGGGGTTTGGCTTATAAATAATTTCATAAACGGCAAAATTTCCGACATTGTAATAGCAAATTTGCCTTTGTTTCATTATTTTATGGTTAATTTGCAAATGAAAGTTTAACCAATTCATTGTCCATTTCATGAAAACCTTAACCGACTTTATCAACCGAGGTCTCATGGCGGTCATCACTCTTGTCATCACCTTCAGTGCCGGAGCGCGAACAATATCCGGCATAGTTGTCGATGAGAACGACGAACCGCTTGCCGGTGCGACCGTCAGAGAAATTCCCCTGAGTTCCGATAATTCCGTGGCAATGGTCATAACGGATCTTAACGGGCATTTTTCCCTGACCGTACCACAGACCGCCACTGAAATTGAAGCCTATTTTCTCGGCTATCTGACAAAGAAAGTCAAACTGACTTCCACGGATTCCTACAGGATAGCGCTCCAGCCTAACGACGAAATGCTGGATGAGGTGGTGGTCACCGGCTATCAGATTGTCGGTATAAACCGCAGGATCAAGCATAAGACTTTCGAAAGCCGCTACAAGATGGTCAGGAATAGGCGACTTCTTCAATGAAGGAGCATCAGGCTGACTATCTTTTGCCGGTTTATCGCCAGATGCCGATGACATCGAATCTTCCAGCTGCCTGATGGTGGCGCGCAGTCTGGTTTCCTCTCGCGCGGTCTCCGTCATCTGTCTGACAATTGTAGAGTACAGACGGCTTTTCCGCCGGTAAAGATAAATAAAACTTACCGACAATATGAGAGCTACGGCTACGGCTGCAATCAGAAAATTTACGATACGCTCCTTTTCAAGAAGCTCGACACGCTGACGGTTGACCTCGTTATCGGCACGTTCAAGGTCATATTTGCTCTTGATATGTTCGATGATGAGTTCTTTGCCGGCTTTATCTTCGACATTATTCTCATTTTCAGCTATGCTGAAATATTTCCGTGACAATACATCGTTTCCAAGCAGACGGTGGGTGACGGCAAGCGCCTTAAGGACATCCTGACGAAATATCCCGGAATGGCCGCTGTCAGTAATCATCAATGCGGAATCAAGGACTGCGACAGCCTCCGTATGCCTGTTTCTTTTAAACAAAATATCGGAATACTCTATGAAACTTCTGACATCTCCCTCATTATGATTAGCTCTGAGCAAGTCAATCGACTGACGAAAACATTCGGCCGCTTCCGAATCACGCCCCTGCTGGCGCAGCAGAAGTCCGTATATATAATAAAGTGACGATCCGTCGCGTATAGAATCAGAATGGAGAATTATTTCAGCTTCCCGGATATAGTCAAGAGCCTTCGACGTATCCGTTTTGCGCAGTGCATAGGAATAGGCCGCAGTCATCGCACCTGTGTAGCATAGAAAATTATCCTTGTTACGCTTGCCGTGCCTGTAACATTCAAGCGCATATCTCAGTCCGGCCGGGTCATCGTTCAGAGCATAGATCGAGGCTATGTTTACAAGGAGCAATGAATGTAAGCGTTGATTTGCCGAACGTTTGGCGGCATCGAGTCCGTTGAAAAAGTGACGCAACGCTCCGGGAAAGTCTTTTTCAATGTTAGAGGCATACAGGCCAAGACCGTTGTAGACGGAAGCAAGCGCGGAATCATTGCCATGTTTCAGACACAGAAGTTCCGCTTCGTGAAGATGGCGGTAACTGTGACCCACGCTGTCGTTGAACAGGAAACCCTGTCCGAGAATAATGTTTCCATAGATGTCGGCATTCTGAGCTGCATGCCCACTACTTTTATCAGCAATTTCCAGCAGACGGTGGCCACATATTATCGCGCTGTCAAAATCTGCCCTGTTGAGAGCGGTCATTCCCGCAACCCGAAGGTGGTCTATATCGGACATCGGAATGACATCTCCGGCAGCCTTCGTTCCGTCAGTACTGCAGGCTGCCGTAAGAAAGGTCAGGAATATGACGAATAGCCATATATTATATATTGTGTGTCGTCGGGCCATTTGGATAAAAAAATTTGCAAGCGGACTTATGGTTTCTGCTGTCCGCTTGCAAATTTATATAAAATTAGTCTTTACGACAAGAAGTTACAGCCTTCAATGCTATTTTGAGTCTTATTTCACCCACTTCATACAGCCTACGCGGTTATAGCCGGTGCGACAAGTATGGCCGAGGGGATTACGGCATTTCGGGTGAGCGAAGGGATGGATGCGGCAGTTTCAGCCACCTGTGACAAAGAGTCGATTGATGAGGTGAGGGAGAATGAGATTGGTTGAGCCATTGAATAGAATAAGCAGAATGCCTGATCCTCATAATGGTCGGCAAGCCCCATGAGTACGGCTGCTATGGCTATGATTATGATTTCGAGAATCACAGCGGTTATGATTCCGGCTTTGGAAGGTGTCTTTGCTTTGAACAGCACACACGACGCTACCCATGTGACGGCAAGAGCCGGCAGAAGGATTGCACAGAATATTGCGATTCCGCCCCATGAAGAAATATACGGAGCTGCGGTTTCCAAGATGTCAAGGCCATCAAGTATGGTGGTCGCCCCGCTTGTCCAGTAAATTATGATTCCACAGATTGCCACAAGAATCAGACAACAAAACACGATAGCTGTCACTGCCGCTATCAGTCCGAAGAAACCAAGGATGAATTTAGCGGCTATGGAAAAGAACGTGTTGACGAAATAGGCGAATGATGATGTGTCCGTGTCAGGAACCGGAGCGGCAGGAGGAACTGAATTGTTGATGACCGTCTGTCCGATATTGTCGAGAGTCACCGGCTGTCCCTGCATTTCAAGAATCTCACGCGGAGTGCGTGCGACGGGGATAACCATCCATGCCACGAGATAGATGATCACGCAAGGCCAGAAGTAGGTGCAGAGCGTAAGAACTACGAACAGTATTCGCATTACGGTCACGTCCCAGTCAAAATACTGCGAAAGTCCGGCAATGACTCCTCCGAACACCCGATGGCGTATGTCACGGAAAAGGCGTTTGTGGATCGGAGGGGGCGGACACGCCTGAGTGCCGTTGAAAGGAGGGACGTTCTGCGAGCCGCAGCTGTCAGTCGTCTCTTCTTGGCTGTCGGTTTCGGGGCGTGATTCATCCGACAGTTCTTCCGGACGCCCCATAGTCTCGATGACACGGTTGACATCTTCAAGCACAATGACGTTTGCTCCAAGGCGGATGCGTTCGTCGAAATGTTCGGAGATTCTCGACTCGATATCGTTGACTATTTCCTCACCCTCTGCGCCGGTAAAAGTCGTGCGGAGTTGAGAGAGGTAATCAAGAAGCAGCTTATAAGCATCTTCGTCTATATAAAATATATTACCATTGATGTTGACGGGAAATGTCTTTTTCATTCTTCTGTGATGTTTGAGGTGTTAGAGATAGTTGTCTGGTCGGAGAGAAGAAGATTGACAGAGCGTGATATGTCGTCCCACGAAGACTGGAGCTGGCCGAGGAAATCAAGTCCGAGCGTAGTGATGGAATAATATTTCCGTGGCGGTCCCTGCATCGACTCTTCCCAGCGATAGGAAAGCAGTCCGTCATTCTTAAGGCGGGTGAGGAGAGGATAGAGAGTCCCTTCCATCACGATGAGATGAGCGTCCTTAAGCCGTGCTATCATCTCGGAAGCATAGGCATCGCCACGCTTAAGGAGAAGAAGAACGCAGAACTCAAGCATGCCTTTGCGCATCTGTGATTTGAGATTGTCTATGTTCATGATTCAATGATGAAGTTGTTGGTGGGTTACGGCAACGGAGACGTGCACTTATTTCCGTTGACAGTGCAAAGATATAGACTCGCAAGGTACTATGCAATACAAGGTACTATTAAATAACAAATTTTAACATACCAAACAGAAATATATGTCTCCGTTGAATAGACACCCTCTCCGATAGTGGCACCTATAACATGCGGCATGGCAATAGGCAACGCGGAACTTGCAGGGTTTGAGAATAATTTGTAATTTTGCAATATATTAGGCGGTTTCAACTCGGAATTGTCATTATTGTTTAGGTAAAACTGACACATTATAAAATAATATTAATTTTTTATGTCAACAGAGCATTTGCGAGGAATGGGTGTCGCGCTGACAACCCCTTTTCTGGAAAACGGAGATATTGACTATCATACGCTCGACATGCACCTTGACTATCTTATCGATGGCAAGGCAGACTACATTGTGGCTCTTGGAACAACTGCCGAGACCCCGACTTTGTCTGCGGATGAAAAACACGAACTTGCGCTTCACATCCTTGACTACGTGAACCACCGCTGCCCGGTAGTGATCGGCGTAGGTGGAAATTCGACCCGTTCGGTCGTCAAGGAACTGACCGAAACACCGCGCATGGATGAATTTGATGCAATCCTTTCGGTAGTCCCCTACTACAATAAGCCGACACAGGAAGGAATGTACCGTCACTTCGCCGAAATCGCAAAAGCCTCACCTATTCCGGTAATCCTTTATAATATTCCGGGAAGAACAGGCGTAAACATGAACACCGACACCATTATCCGTCTCGCCAAAGAATTTCGTGGCAAAATCATCGGGATAAAAGAGGCAAGCGGCAATATGCAGCAGGCACAGGAAGTGATTACCCGCCGTCCCGAGGGCTTCCTTGTCATTTCGGGCGACGACTCTCTTGCCCACAGCATGATCCGAATCGGCGGCGACGGTGTGATTTCCGTGCTCGGCAATGCCTATCCGACACAATTCGTCGATATGATTCACCGCAGCATGGAGGATGAAACCCCTGAAGCCGCCGCCAAGCTCCACCAGCAATTCTCAGCACTCTATTCACTGCTTTTCAAAGACGGCAATCCTGCGGGTATAAAATGTATGCTCCATATACTGTTCCCCCGCTACAAAGAAGTGTTGAGGCTGCCGCTTGTGCCCGTGACCGACGAGACTCGCCGCGGACTTGAAAAAGAAAAACTCTGAATGATACATGAGGGCGGTATTTCAAAAAAGATTTCTGGGATTCGCTCGCAGATCCGTCAAAAAGCGATATATGACAATGGCCTCCACAAATAGTGAAGGCCATTGTCATATATCGCTTTTATGTATGGATTATTTCTTCGCAGTAGCCGTCGAGCGTCTGGTTGATTTACGCTTACGGGAAGCATATTTTTTTGTCGAACGTTTGGCGGGAGAATATTTCTGAGACTTACCGTAAGTCCGCTTGTCAAAAGCAAAAATATCTTTATGCGTAACTCCGTTTTCAAAATCTATTATAGCCGCCGGATTGATAGGAATGCCAAGATAGCGGGTTTCGAAATGGAGATGGGCACCGGTGCTGCGGCCTGTGTTACCACCGAGAGCAATCGGCTCTCCGGCCTTGACATATTGGTCAGGCTTAACGAGGAAGCGGCTTAGATGACCATAAACGGTTTCAAGACCATTGTCATGGCGGACAACCACATAGTAGCCATATCCGCGTCCTTCATATTTTGTCAGACGGACTTTGCCGGAAAAAGCAGCGCGGACCGTATCACCCACCTGAAGTTTCAGGTCTATACCATAGTGCATGCGTCCGAAGCGCGAGCGGTATCCGTAGTTGGATGTTATGTGACCCGGGGTAGGAGTAGTGTATTCGGAAACGTCAATATCCTTGTGTTCGGGAATTGTCACCGCTGTCCCGTAAGGATTGACACGGTCGCTGTTCCAGAACGAGGCATAAATCTCGTTGTTCATAGCAGCCTCTCGCTCTTTAATCTGATTCAGAAGCAAATCGTTGTTCTCAATCTTAAAAGGGTTGATTGATGGTTTCTGGTTTGCTATCAGAGAATTATGTTGGTTTGTATGTAAGGCAGGTAACTTTTGCTGGGCATTTGCAGTGAATGCTGCTGTCGATATTAGTAAAGTTGCGAGAAGAGTTTTAAGTTTTAAAAATTTCATTGGTCTACGTTGATGTTTTTTCCAGTGGGAGGAGCGATATGATGGCTTAAGGTTAAGATACTTGCAGATGTATTTTCAAGGTTGGAGTTCCAGCGAACAGTAAACGAACGGAGTCTGGAGCGGAGTTCGGTCAAAAATCTCATCAGGCGAAAAGAAACGTCTGATTTCAACTTCAGCATCCTCGGCAGAGGAGGAGGCGTGGATAAGGTTTTCTTGATTTGACATCGCAAAATCACCTCTTATAGTGCCGGGAACTGCCTGACGGCCGTTTGTCGCACCTGTCATGCCGCGCACAACCGAAATTGCATCGACACCCTTCAACACCATTACTATGACCGGCGATGCAGTCATAGAGGCAAGAATCAGAGGGAAAAATGGACGGTCAACAAGATGAGCGTAGTGTTGGCGCAGAAGCTCTTCGGAGAGTTTCATCATCTTCATGCCGGTGATGACAAGACCTTTCTGCTCGAAGCGGGAGAGAATCCGGCCGACAAGGGAGCGCTCGATAGAAGATGGCTTGAATATGATTAGAGTCTGTTCCATTTATCTGGTTTTAACGAAATTTTACACTTTTCTTTCGTTCTCTTCAAAGGTAGTCATTTTGAAGCATTTGAAAAAACAATGCCAAGTCAAAAAATGTAAAATAGTGGTAAAACCGCCCGACGACAAATAATAACTATCAGCTATCCAATAACTTAACTATAATGTGAAATTACGCTAAAATATTAAAACGTGTTTTTGCACTTCTGCAACAGTATTAATATTCGTTAATTATTGTATTTTTACAGTTACATCATTTAACATATACCGTACTGACAGACATACTTTACCCAACCTAACTCCTCCACTACTTTTCACGGGCTATCACAAAGTCGAGCAGCGAAATAAACTGTGAAGTCAATGGCGAATTAAACTTGTCAAGAATAGCAACGGCCTCTGCACGCATCCGCTCCATAGTGGCATAGGCATATTCCACACCTCCGTTTTCGTGTGTGAATGCAATCAGCCGGCGGATATCGCTATCTGACAGAACCCTGTCCTCGCGCAAAAGGCTGAGCATCTCATCTCTTTCAGGCGATGCCCCGTTGGAAAGAGCATAGAGAAGCGGCAAAGTCACTTTTCCCTCACGCAGATCGTTGCCTGTAGGCTTACCGATGACCTGCGAATCGAAATAGTCAAAAATATCGTCTTTTATCTGGAAACAGCGCCCGAACAACTCCGCAAACTCCCTTATGGCATCAAGACGCCAGTCATCGACCCCAGAACAATATGCCCCCATAGAGACACAGGTCACAAAGAGTGATGCTGTCTTATGGGAAATCACATTAAAATAAGCCTCCTCATTTAATTCATGGTAACGGGCATTGTAAATCTGGTCCATTTCGCCAAGCGAAAGGAGCTTTCCAAGATCGGCTATCGCGCGTATCACACGCAAATCCTCTGTCTCGGTAGCAAGTTTCAGGGCATTGGAAACAAAAAAATCGCCGACGAGCACTGCGACGTGGTTGTCCCACACGGCATTAATGGTCGCATGTCCATGACGACGGCCGGAGTCATCGACAACATCATCGTGAATCAATGAAGCATTATGGAGAATCTCGACAGAAGCAGCCGCCGTAAGCGCATCGTCATTTACTCCGCCGAAAAGCCGGGCAGTCAGCATTACGAGCATCGGGCGCAATTGCTTCCCCTTATGCTCCAAATAGTTGCCAATCACCTGATTCATCAGGGTGTTTGATGAATCAAGCGTACGGCTGATCAATGTGTCCAGCCGCTCAAGTTCTGACTTGAGGGATTGCCTTATGTCTTCAATGGCGCTCATAACTGAGGTGCAAATTTACGAATTTTCACTGAAATGCAAAAACTTGCGCAATTTGCAGGAAAATAATTCCATTCATTTCGCCGATTATACTTCAGCCTACGCCCCACAGCCGTTCTATGCGCCAAGAAAGATTATGCAAGAAATAGGATAAAATAGTATCATTTCGCACACACTGTTTTGCATAAATTTGCAAAAATGCACATTGAATCCGCAGTGTGCGCTTTCTTACCTTAAATTAAACTACAAATCTCAAACCATCTAACGACCAACATCAACCATTAATTATTACGCTTATGATCAAACAACTACTCGTCAGCACACTGGCTATTGCCGCATCCATGACTATTTCGGCGACAACAATCAAAGTATGGGAAGGAAACACTCAGCTTAAAGGCTGGAGCGACAATGTAAGCGTCCCCGCATCTGAATTTACCACCGCATCCGAAGGAAGCAAACTCGTCGTAAACATCACTGTCGACATGACACTCGACCCGACAATCAATTACACCAATCTCGGTGTCAAGACCAATACCGACGGATGGCCCGAGCTTGACGGGACAGGATTCCAGAACCCCACAGGCACAGACGCGTCATGGGACCTCAACGCCACGGCAGCCAGCCAGCTTAAAAACACCGGACTCATTATACAGGGTCAGAATATAGTAGTCACCTCTGTCGATTTAATTACCGCAGAAGACATCGACCCCAACATTCTGTTTGAAGGTGAACTTGTCATATCGGGATGGAACAGTGGAGCAACTATAAATCCGTCCAAGCTCAATGCCGGCGATGCCATTAAATACACCTTCTCTGCACCCGGAAGCGCAGACGGACAGGTATTGGTAAAAAACAGCTCTTGGGCAAATCTATTGGGCACAGCGAAAATAGGATATAGCGACATGGCCACAGGTTCTGTGGTAGTAGGTGTCACTGAGGAAATACTGCAAAATGCCAACGGCTCAATTTTCGTGCAGGGCGACGGCGGTTGCACCATAACCAAAGTAGAGCGTATTCCGGATGCCTTCAATCCTACGAATGTAATCTGCTACGGCGAGCGTGCTTGCGGTGCGAATGTGTTCACAGTCATCCCGGAAGGAACCTCAAAACTATCTGTCGTATTTGCAAAAATGCCAACATGGGCTCAGATATGTGACAATTCATGGACTGCCCTTCACTCAAACGACGAGGCGACTACTGTTGAGAACTCAGACGGAAGCGTTACCATGACATTCTCTATCACTGCTGAAGACATCGCCAAAATCAATAACGCCAAAGAGTTAGTCGTAAACTCCGACCAGAAGTTTATTTCTCTGAACTATCCCGGAGCTGAAAGCGCAATAGAAAGCATTGAAGCAAATGACACCAACGCCCCGGTAGAATACTTCAATCTTCAGGGCATACGCGTCGCCAATCCTGAAAACGGCATTTTCATCCGTCGTCAGGGCGACCAAGTCAGCAAAGTAAGAATGTAAACCAACATAGGGAATAAAACAAAAAATCGCTCAGACAGGAAATGATTACTGTCTGAGCGATTTTTTGTATCCGAAACGATGCGTCACCTCCTGCGACGGTCATCGAAATTCGTGTTCCCGAGCTGATTTCTATTAGCGGCGTTCATGAATGGATCATCGAAAAACTCATCCTCTTCTTCGACCTCATCATTGCCGGGCACTTCCTCACCACGCTTGCGCTTGGGCTTGTTCTTCTTGATTTCCAGTGGCTTCTGCATATCAATCGGAAGTTCATAGATATTCCATGACTGCTCCACGCCCCAGTTTTTCTTCAGGTTTACTTTCTTGGGATAGTAATAGACCTCCTCAGGCTGTATAGAATCAAGAAGACCCGTCGTGTAAACTCCATTACTGTCAGAATCGATAAACAAACGGGCATAATAAGTCCCGGGCGACAGATATTCCACCTTGCCTATTGTTCCGTTGACAGGAGCCGAGGCAACCACCATATCAGACCCGTCAAGCACCTCGACAACGGCCGGACGCCCGTCAAGACCTGTTATGTTGAACGATAGCGACGAATACTCATCAAGCTTCTTGACCGTAAATTCATGGACTATCGAATCATTCGCAAGACCATAAATGTCATATATGGCCGCCGAATCGATTGTCAGGCGATACTTCTCTCCGGGCGACCATTTATAATCAGCCTTGAACTTCAGTGAATTTAGCGGTGAAATACGTTTGATCACCGGGGCATCGACCGCATACCAAGTCGAATCCACAAGATATTCCAGCTTTACAGCCGAGGAATCGAAAGTCGCCACCGGCGTTTCCGATGCAAACAACAAAGGACGGTGGACATCCTGATTTGCAGCCGAAGTCACTTTGAACTTTATCGGTTCGGGACGTGGGGGAATAGTATCGGCCGCATCCAGCGAATCAAGGTCAACACCCTGCTTTTCGAGTTCCTTTCGTTCTTTCGCCCGCTCTTTCTCCCGCTGCTGTGCTTCCTTCTCCATCTGCCGCTTGCGGTTTCGTGCCCCCTTGTCGACAAGCCGCAGGGTATCGACCGTCATTGAAAGTTGTTCAAGGGTATCGGTCATCAGATAGCGCGCCTCGACCATAAGCGTATCCATAGCCATGAGCGCAGTGTCGGTAATCCAATATCGGAGCGTATCGAGCGTCTGATTGGCTTCAAGCACGGCCCATTGCGAAATATCCTCACCTGCGCGCCGGCTGTTGAGCAGCTTGATTATCGGAAGAGTGTCAGCTTTAGCTGAAAATTCAAAATCGATGATATGCTTGTTAGAACGTCCGTAATTACGCAGATATTGCGACGAATATCCCTCGTTAAACCACGTGAGCAACACATCGTCGGGCAGGAAACGGGTTCCGTCACGCATCACTATCGAGTCCTCGCCAGCCACATTTATCAGAGTGTCGGCAAACTGAGCCGGTTCTGACGACGGTGACACGGTCACATCATAGAACGCGACATCTTCCGAACGGTCCCAATGATAATCCCTGTTGACATCGTTGAGCGCATATATACGGTAAGTACCTGCTTTCAGTCCGCGCAATGTAAACTGACCGAGCTGATTTGTCTTGGTGATGCGTTCGAGAGGGAGAGTCTTTATGGCAGTGTCCGAAAGGTTCGAATAGACACCTACCACCATCCCTTGTGCCGGTTCTAATGTCCGGGCTTCAAACAACATTCCTGATATACGCAGCGAGTCAATGGAATCGCCGGTGGCAAAGTCAAGGGCAAAACCGTCGAGGACATTGCTTTCGTTAAGATCCTTTATGGCATCAGCAAAATCGATCGTATATGTCACATCAGGCTTCAGTGTGTCGCGAAGCTCGACAGTCACGCGACGACCGTTGGCACTGACTACCGGAGTCGTACGCTGAGCCGGAGAGACCACCACTTTATTCATAGCATCGTCAAGAGCGACATTTTCATCAAACTCGACAATAATCTTGTTGCCGGAAACATTCAACTGACCGGGACGAGGA
>Ga0137299_1089_pt1 | contig 10145 bp, 9 predicted proteins | sample RamsorwD2O_NANAD_FD_97185 | JGI IMG/M metagenome (GOLD analysis project Ga0137299, IMG submission 97185) | Mouse cecal microbial communities from Vienna, Austria - N-Acetylneuraminic acid amended with D2O_NANAD | ecosystem: Host-associated > Mammals > Digestive system > Large intestine > Cecum...
AGGAGCTCCTGTTTCCGCTTTCTGCAGTTCATTTCTAACATTGATCACCGCCGGGTCCCATCTCTTATGATAATCCACCGCAACACGCACCTTATACTTTTCGGCTTCTGCAAGAATTTTTTTCGCGTCCTCTGAAGTCGTAGCCAAAGGTTTTTCCACTAGGATTGGTTTCCCATGGCGGATAGCCGCCAACGCCGGCTCCATATGAAAGGCATCGGGGGTCGCAATAGACACCGCATCGATTTCTTCTTTATCCAGCATTTCATTGACATCATTGTAGGTCTTGACCTCATACTGTTTGGCTATTTTATCCGTGATTTCTTTATTCAGATCACACACCGCCACAAGATTTGTATTCGGATTCCATGTATAGGCATTCACATGATTAATTCCATATATTCCGGCTCCCACAACGGCTACATTCATAACTTTCATCTTCATAATCTCCTTTGATTTTTTTCAGCTTATTTATTCATAAAGCTTTATTTAAAAAATACCTATTAAGGCACACAATATAGAAACTGCGATGATGCCAATGACAATCTTTCCGGTTCCGATTTTTTTATGTCTGACTAAATAGTAAATCAGGAACAAGGCCGCCAGTGGAAAGACTCCCGGAAAAATCCCGTCCAGTTTTTCCTGAATGACAACACTGCTAATCTTTAACGGAGTTGTGAGTGTGACCATGGACGCGGTCATCGCTCCCATCATAAACATCGCAAGCACATTTGCGCCGGAAATCACGTCCTGCATGAGGCCGGAACCCATAATAGTTTTGATGGAACTTCTGCCCTTTTTATAAGTCAGATTTGTAAAAAATACTAACTCGACGATACAGTACATCACAAAAGCGAGTAACACTGCAATCGCAAACGGATTCCCCGCTGCCGCCAATGTGGCTGCTGCTATTTTAAACAACGTGCCAATGATACCCCAGTCAAAACTGTCTCCCAGAGCCGCCACCGGTCCCATAAGCCCGGTCTTCAAACCTGTGATAGCTTCCGCCGGCATCACTTCCGGTTTTTTGGCCCTCTGTTCTTCCATTGCAATGGTCGTTCCGAGGATCAGTCCGCCAGCAGTCACGTTGCAGTTATATAACAGCAGATGGCGTTTTAATGCCTCCGCCAGGTCTTCTTTTTTCGTATACAGCTTTTTTAAAATCGGTGCGATACTTCCGCAAAATGCAATCCCCTGCATATTTTCAAAATTCAGTGGCATCTCCGCCGACATATACCAGCGGAACATGGCTTTATTTAAATCTTTTTTTGTCAGTGCAGGGGCTGTATCCGCCGTCGTTACTTCCTTACTCATCGCTGCTTACCTCCTCCATAATCTCTCTCTTCTGGAACACATAAATAAATGCAATGCAGATTCCAATGATTCCGGCCGTCAATGAGTTAATCCCTCCAACCGAGATCACAATGTACCCAAGAAACACATACGGGATCAGTTTTTCTTTTCCAATCATATTCATGATGAGAGCAAATCCCAGGGCCGGCAGGATACCTCCCGCGACTTCTAAACCGTGAGTCACAAATGTCGGAAGAGCATTCATCAGATTTACAACTACATCCTGCCCCCACCATGTTGATAATAAACACCGGGAGAAACAGAAGCGGAATTGCCAGGAGCACCGGAAAAAGTGTCGCACATCTCCAAATGCCTCCTGCGTTTCCTTCCTCCGCATAATCATTTGCTTTCTTTACAAAGTATGTATTTACCACTTTTCTTAAGTTGGTCACAAAAGAGCCAAGCAGCCCGACCGGCACAGCCAGTGCGATGGCGGTCGTTGCACTCATGCCTGACCCAATTGCAATAGGAATCACGCAGGTCGCCGCCAGGCACTCATCTGTTGGCAGATTTCCGCCCGGCGCGATAATTCCCGCAAACACAAGGGCAATCCCTCCGCCGATGATCAGTCCCTGCATTGGGTGACCCATCAATAATCCTGCCACAAGTCCGACGGTTACCGGACTCGAAATAAACAAAAAACCAAAGTACGAAAAGATCATTCCTCTGCACCACCAGTACATGATCCCCATCGTGACCGCAATTACCACAGTACTCATATTTTAACCTCCTACATTTTCTTTTTAACTGCATCAAAATTGATGGCAGAAATTTCAGGGATGGGCTGAACCGTAATTTCAACTCCCTCTGCATTCAGTTCTTCTAATTTTTCCAGTTCCCCTGCCGAAATCGCCACGCCGCTTGTAATTAAATTCTTCCCGTCTTCGTTGGGAACTGCCCCTACATTGAGAGAAGAAATTTGAACCCCTTTCCGGATCGTCCGGCAGCAGCTGTCAATATCTTTAAAAATAAGAAACACCGTATCGTTGGTTTTATCCAGAACGCTTTTTGCTTTATTCACAGTTACAATGTCCACAGCGGTACCCTTGGGCACTGCCATTTTGTAAATATCACTCATAAATTCATCGCTGCCCAGCACGTCATCCACAAGCACGATCCTTCTTACCGGGCTTACCTTTAACCATTTTGCGACGACCTGTCCGTGAATCAGACGGTAGTCAATCCTCACCATTTTAATATCCGCCATCTGTACACCTCCACTCTTCAATTGATTTGTTAGGACACAGGATTCCATCCTTGCCTGCCTCTGTACACTCCAAGATCAAATTGTCCAGAGAATTGTTCTCTCTGCATGATACAAACTGAATCAGCATCGGAAGATTGACACCTGTCAAAATCCCTACATTTTTTCTCATAGAAATTTTTAACGCAACGTTTGACGGTGTTCCTCCGAATAAGTCTGTCATGATCATGACGCCGGCACCTTCATCCAGACTTTCCACGTATTGCTCCAGTTTCTTTTCTCCAAGTTCAATGCTGTCTCCCGGGTTTAAAGTCCATGTCTCACAATTTTTCAATGGCCCCGAAAACATCTCGGCACTTTTCACCAGTTCTGCACAAGTATTTCCATGAGTTGCAATAATTAATCCGACCATTTTCTCCTCCTTTCCAGGTCTATTTTAAGGTTTCCTGACACTCGGCATACAATTTCCATATCACGCATCATTTCGCCTCTGCAAATATATACAGCAAAACCTGTGCCAACTTTTATTTTTTTGCAATAAAAAAAGCCTGTATTTTTTAAAACCGCATAAATACAAGCTCTTTTAGCACTTTATTTTTTAAATATTTTTTATCAAACTATAAATCATATGAATTTCCATATGGTTAATCGACACATTATACTGGGCTTCTATGACAGAAAAACTTTCCTTTAAGTTTTTTATAAAGCTTTCCCGACACTTTAAACTTTGTGTCGGATTACTCTCTGATAATTGTCCTTTTTCCAGGATCAGTCGTTCCACCATCACACAAATATGAATATAAAGCATTTTTTTCAAATCAATAGGATAATTCTCTCCCTCCAAAATTTCCAGCCTCGTCACTGCTTTTTCCACATCGTCTAAAATCTTGTCCGGATTGAGAATCGTCAGCTGGCCGATCAAGTTTCTTATGGTAAAACTGCGGACAATATTTTCAATAAACTTCTGAACCTTTTCCTTATCAAAATATTTGCCTACTGTTGCATAAATGACCTCTTCTCCCCGTTTGTCTATCAGTTCATTCAAATGAATCGCGGTATAATCCTCCGCCTCCAATTTACTCGTAGTAACAACAAACTGTACATTATACTTCCGAAAAACATCACACTGGCTCCCGTTCCTCTGCAAATCCGGAAACGGCACCTCCACTACCTCCAGTTCGATTCCTTCCAGGCACTCTTTGAGAAGAGTCTTCATTTTCACCGCAGTCCCAAGCCCCGTGATACAGCATAAAACGATGGCTTTCGGTTTCTGTCTGCTGGGCACATACGACTTTTTCGTCACATGGTGAGACAGAATATTGTCCATAATACTCTGAAGATCTTCATGACGCAGGATTCTCTCTCCCGCTTCTAATGCCATTTCCGTAGTAATATTGTTGACAATGCCAAGATCCCCTTCAATATCGTCTTTTAAATCCTTGGATATGCTCAGCAGCGACCCCATATCTACAAAGATCAGCAGGCCTTTTGACGTATTGGTATTTTTCAAATATTTTTTTATCCTCGACACAATTTCACTTTTTGGTGTATCGTATGCCATATCAAACGCCTCAAAGATATAGGTCTCAAACACCCTGTTCACCGTGCTTGCAATGCTGGACGCTGTAGCAGGTCCGTGGGATACAATAATGGCATTGGTATAATCCCCATCCTCCTTTGCCATACTGTAAAAATACAGCATAACAAATAATCTCACAAACCAGGGACTTGTCTCATAATCCATGGTCTGGTGAATCATCTCCGTAAAAATCAATCCCATTTTATAGTAGCGGTACATGACCGGCTGCAGTTTCCTGACGATGATCTCGTATTGACTGTCATCGGGTTTGTCACTCTGATTATTCAGGTCATATAAGATTTTTACAAACACCATCTCCATAACCCCATTGTATTTTAAGCCGTAATTGTCCTGAAGATACACTAAAATATTGTTGACCGCCTGGTTATAGAGATTTTGTATAAATGGGTCCATTTCCCGATAAATGACATCGTCTATCATATGATTGATCTCATCATAAATAATTTTGCGGAACCGAACCTTTGATATCTTCTTTTCCAGATATTCATATACTGCCGTGACAATGGTCTCTGCCGGGAAATACACATGGATCTGCTCCGTTGTCAAAATATACTGAACCGACTCTTTTTCCGATGAAATCTCAACGTCTTGATTTACATAAGGAACTGAACCGATGCCTGTCATAAACTTCTGTGTATCTGATAAATGTCTAAGCTTTAACGGTACTGTCCCCTTTTTATCTTCCACCTCATTATAAGCCTTTGTACATGACAGCTTAATAATATTGCGCAGGCTCCCGATGTTCCCTTTTCCCTGAAAGGTCAGCAATCGGTTGATCACATTGCTGCTCACCAAAAAGCTGCATTCCATGACAAATGTCTCCTGATGAATCAGATAAATGATCAGCTGATATCTTTCCTCCAGAGTCCGCTCGTGAAACGGAGGAAGTGTCACCTCCACCGGAATCCTTCTTAAAAAAGTATCCAACATGGATTCCTTCCCCTCTGTCGTAGCGAAAATCAGCCTGACATTGAGTTCAATGTTATGTCCATTATCACCGACCCGTGACACAACCCCTTTATCCATATAATGAAATAATTTCTCCTGTCCTTCCGGAGAAAGACGGTGTACCTCATCTAAAAATAAATACCCATTATCCGCTTCCTCGATCAGCCCCCTCGTATCTGTGTGGGCCCCAGTGAAAGCACCTTTTTTATATCCAAACAAGACAGAAGACAGCAGTTCCTTATTGTTTGCATAGTCTGCACAGTTTAAAACGACAAACGGGGCATCCTCTGGTATTGTGTGGATATACTTTGCATATTTATAAATGTACTCGGCCAGCAGACTTTTTCCCGCGCCACTTGGGCCAAACAGTAAAATAGGCATATCCCGTTTGAGATATATCGCAGACAGCTTGCACTTTTCCACCGTCTCCTTCAGACTTTTGTCCGCACCAATAAAGGACGCAAACGGATCGTCGGAAAATACCGAATCTTTTTCTATATAAGAAAACATCACCGGACGTGTTTTCTCCTTCCGGACGATTTCATCTCTGGCAAGCTCATTTAAGATAGCACTGGCTGTATTCCTTTGAATCCCCAGACAATCGGCGATTTCTTCTGCGGTCTGCTTATTTCTGTTTTCCTGAAGAAGTTTTATAATGTTGTTTTTGTTTCCTGGTTTTCCCATTAATCTCTCCCATGCCATTGGATTTGTGGTTGGCTTTCCTTATAAGAGAAATATAGCATGGCAGTGGGGTTTTGTCACTTGTGAATGTGTTTTCATATACTGTAGCTGCTTTGCTCTTCCGACCGATTTCCATGAAACTTCTTTTCGGACTCTTGTTTTTAGAAATCGAGGTTGACATTTGTCCCTATATGGGCAGGCATTACATGTCTCTATTTTGAAATATGCAACAGAGCGATCATTTCCAGAATCATATGTGCATTCTTCAGGAGAACTGCCATTCACGCATTCTATCAAAAAGTGTCCATCCTCAAAAGCCTGCCGTTTGTGGATGTATTTTGATGTTGTATGTTAAAAAAAATCTGGTCTACTTGGCCATAATGGAGTAGACGCTTGATCCTTTAATAAAACTAGGTTTATCAAAGCAAGTAATTCATTAAACAAGATCTCTACATCCTGTGGGTTCATAAGAATCTGCTCATCTTCTGTCTGAGGTATACCCTCTATTTCATACTTTTTCTAACCAATCCATATATAATTTTTTCAGCACAATTTTTATATGCTCTTTCCAAATTTTCAATAAGTGATGTCATTGTATCCTTATTTTGAATTTGAAGTAACATGGTCAAAAAGTCAGCATCTGTAAAATATACTCTACAACCATTCTTTAAGTACAAAAATCTCGTAAGTTTCCCCTTCCTAATTATGTAGTTCTCGTTTATTTTTCTTACGTTCTCTCCAATATCTTTCATCTAAGTCTTCTACAAAATTACTCATCCTTTTTCCTTCAGTGAATTTTGAATCCATAATAACTATTCAAATAATTTTGTAATATCTCGATACCGATTTACCACCCGGTAAATCTCAACATACTCTTCTCCAACTTTATAAATGATTACATAATTTTCCCATACTGCATACTCATAATTTGTTCGGAAACTGACTCTTTTGGAAAGATCTGCCCCCATCTCGGGAAACAGTTGAATATTCTCAAATTTACTATAGATTTCTTTGATCGTCTTTGCAGCATATTCTGCATTATCCTCGGCAATATAATCACAAATCTCTTTTAAATCCGCTGCAACTAATGGGTTAATTCGTAATTTCAGCATAGTCTAATCCCCCATAAGTGCTTTTAATTCATCCAAACTGAGCCATCCTTCTCCGTCTTTAACTGCCTCCTCTGCCTCCTGTAGCTTCATTAATAGTTTTTTTTCTGCACGATCCCTCTCATAATCTTCTATATCAAGCACTACAAAACGTCCTCTTCCATTCTTTGTCAAAAATACTGGTTCTCCCGTCCGGCAATTTTTTAAAACTTCATTATAATTTCTCAAATCAGATACTGGTAAAATATTTGGCATATAGACCGTCCTCCGTGATTTATCATTATTATTTCTATACTTATTATACGCAAAAGCGCTGTAAAATTCAACTTAAAATTTTACAGCACTTAATTATAATTATTCTCCACCTTCCTCACTGTACTTTTTGATTTCAGCAGCTTCAATATCAAAAGCATTCTCCTCTGCTGTTATATCATAATCCGGATTACACAAAAGCGTATCCTGTAAAGATGCTTTCAATGCATTATTGGCACCTGCAACACATACATTACTCCCAGGCAAAGAGTCAAGATATTCAGTGTCTCCGTGTCAAACTTTTTCCCTTTTTCTGTAACGTCAATTTCCGGGAATCCCTACAAATACAAAAATTTTGTGTCACTCGTAGCATATAACCATAGTACTGTGCAATATCCGCTGGAATTGTTGCTGCCATGGCAAAATCGCCGGATGTTGATAATGCTGCTGAAATATTTAGGTCAGCAGTTGGGATTCAGTGAATTGCAGGCTGATGTCCGCATTGCACAGTACGAAAGAAGCTCTCGCAGTCCAAAGGAAAACTATCTGAATGCACTAGTTATGTAGGACTGATGCACACCTTATTTGCATTAGAAGACCTTTATGGGCTTCATATCGGAGAAATTGACAGAGAACTCTGCCTCCGGTTAGATAAATCCAAAGGAACCACCTACCTTTCTATGTTTGATATGTTCCATGCATGGCAGAAACAGGAAGAAAAACTTAAATCCAGGAAAATTACCAAGGAAGAATATGATCAGTGACGGTACAATTACCCGAAAAATACAAAATAAAAGCCGAAGAAAAAAGGCCTTACCAAATTGATTTCTCTCAATTCAGGAAGACCTTTTTTGTTGGTTTCACACATATTACCTGATAACCATCGGATTGATGATAAATAATACCAAAATCTCCAGTGTTATCATTTTGTTATCAAATAGAACCTCTAATGCCCGGGAATGCCCTGTTTATAAGGGTTTCCAGATTTTTTCATTATTCGAACTCCACTTTTATATTTGTCCAATCATAAATAATATGTATTATGGATTCGCTTTTTGTGCATTTTATGTTATTTTATATGCATGATTCGTTTCGTTCATAATATTTTCGTAGCCAAAATGTAGCCACGCTATTTTTATTCACCTCATTAAAATTGTTTAACATTTCCGGACTTTTTTACTCTAAATAAATTTTATCCGCTGGTTTACGAGTTCTCGTTTACATAACCGAAAACAGCGAGAAAATCAAGGGTTTCATAGTAATTTGTTGCAGACGCGTTGCAAACCATAAACACCTCATAACAATCGAAAACATCTCTCTTGAGATTGTCGCAAAATTATCAAATTAGATGATGGATCGATGCCCGCCCTCAACTATAGAAACAGATGTCAAGATCGTTGACCACCAGTCCGTGGCGTCTCTCTTCTGATACTGTTTCTTTATTTATTTCAGTTCTACCGTTTTAGAACATCACAGGGTGGAACAAAATCCCCCGCCCTGTGACGTCATAGGATTTCTTTTCCTCCAAGTGGGTGGTTCCATAATTCCACACAACTTGTCATAGTTCCTGAAAACCCTGCCTGATACACTTTTTCCAGGATTTCTTCTGAATTTACAAACCCACCAACTACAAATGAACAATTACATATTGCACGAAATTTATTATAATATTGTACTGCATAATACGCCGGCCTTAATTCTATCCCGTCATAATCCATATCTCCCATACTCCGTAACACCTGTTCTATCGATAACGAATCGCTGAGCACAATACGGCGGATTGACTTCATCTTTTCTCTTGATATCAGACCTATCTTTGTATTTCCTGTTCCCATGACTCCATCAATGTGATACATATTTTTTAACAATTGAAATGCCATTCTATCTGCCCCGAGTCCGCCTACAAGCTCGTGATTGATAATAACTTTCTTTCCTGCCCTATGGCATATATCAACATTTTCTCTCAAATTACCTATATGACAGCAGCTTAATAATATCCATTCTTCTCGTCCTTCCAGTGCTTTTTTAAGATATTTTAATTCCCGGATAGAAGGAATAATATGGAATTTGCAATCTCCAAATAACTTTTCCTGTTTAGCCAATTCGTATTCTCTCCTGCCTATATTATTTATAATTCCAGTACTCTTTCATCATTTCATTTATGTTAGTCCACTCTGCATAACGTTTTTCATAACAAGGATACTTTTCCAGCCGAGGCATAACCGGAGCCTTTGTCTTCACCGCTCTGTTAAATGCCTCTTCATAATTACTATACACGCCTGCACCAATTCCCGCAACGATTGCCGAGCCCAACGCCCCGGTTTCCTCACAGTCTACTCCGACAATCGGCACCTGTAAAACATCTGCAAAAATCTGTTTCCACACTTTACTCCTTGCTATCCCTCCCGTCAGACGTATTGTGTCCAGCGGAAGTCCTGCATTCTTCAGAAAATCCACATGATATTTATGGATATACGCAACACCCTCTGCTACTGAATAGCAGATCTCGGCATAACTTGTATTCTGATCGATCCCAATAAAGTTTGCCTTTGCGTTCGGATGGATGCTTGGCTGTGCAACGAACGGACTGAAGATAACTTTTGCGTCTTCAGGGCGGACTTCTGATATCAGTTCATTTAGTACATCAAATATAGATACGTCCCTTTTCTCTGCTTCAACCTTCGCTTTATCCCCCAGTGTATGGATAAACCATTCATAATTCGATCCCGAAGCTCCTGTATAAGAGCAATTAAGATATTCTCCTTTGTGCAGATATGGCATATTCGCCGAAGCACCGGGAATAATCCGCTCCGAGTGTGTCTCATTAATACACCAACTGCCCGCTACGGCTGTGTATACACCCCCTCCTGTAGCTCCAGCGCCTACAAGACAAGCCAGAATATCCATCATTCCCGCTACAACAGGCGTCCCCACTTTAAGCCCTGTCAGCTTTGCGGCTTCCTCTGTCACGCAACCGATAATCTCTGTCGGCTCTGCTAAC
>Ga0137299_1092_pt1 | contig 9817 bp, 5 predicted proteins | sample RamsorwD2O_NANAD_FD_97185 | JGI IMG/M metagenome (GOLD analysis project Ga0137299, IMG submission 97185) | Mouse cecal microbial communities from Vienna, Austria - N-Acetylneuraminic acid amended with D2O_NANAD | ecosystem: Host-associated > Mammals > Digestive system > Large intestine > Cecum...
TGCTGATTTCATAGGAAATCATCTGGGCTGAGGAGCGCACGCCGCCCAGGAAGGGGAATTTGGAGTTGGATGACCATCCGGCCAGCACCAGTCCGTACACGGAGAGGGAGGAGATGGCGAACATCCAGAGGGGGCCTACGCTGAGGTTGGCCACCGCCATGTTGACGTTTCCGTAAGAGGTTTGAAGGTCTCCGGCGAAGGGAACCACGGCCGCCGTCATCAGCGGTGGCGCAAGCACAAGGATGGGAGCGATCCAGAAGTATACGCGGCGTACGAAGGGGGGGCGTGAAATCCTGTTTCAGGAACAGTTTGCCGCCGTCCACCATGGGCTGCACGAGACCGAAGATGGGGATGTCGCGGTCCAGGCGGAAAAAACGGCACAGGTTGGCGATTTTGCCGTCATGGGGCAACCCGAAGTAGTCCAGCGTCTTTTTGAACGGCAGGTCGGATTTCATGCCGAAGCGGCGGAAGATGCTTAACGGAATGCCGGCGCGGTTGGGGCCTACGCGGTCCTGGATCCAGGCGGCCACCCGGCGTTCAATGTATACGCAGACCGGAATGAACAGAATGGTGATGGCAAAGCAGATGACGATTTTGATCAGCAGAGTGATGATATAAAACCACACAGGGTTGCTGAGCACCTCGTCGCAAAAGGTTAGAATCGAATCAATCATGGCGGATTAACAGGTTGTATGCGTGTGAAGTGTGATTAGCGGCCCTGGTTTTTTTCGCGTTCCACCACGGGAATGGTGACACCGGTTTCCAGAATGGGCTGGCCCCCGTCTCCGATGGAACCCCAGGAGACTCCATTGAGTGCGCCGTATTCCGTGCTCATGGCGGTGAGGATGTCCAGGGCGGAGTTGAAGTCTTTCAGAGCAGGATTGCCTCCCAGCAGAAGGGTGATGTCTCTGAAAATCTGCCAGTCGTCCCGGGCGTATCCTATGGGCTGGATAGCGCGGTTCAGGCGTTGAATACGGCCCGTGACATTAATCATGGTGCCGAATTTTTCAGCGTAGGTGACGCCCGGCAGAACCAGGTCCGCATGGCGCGCCGTTTCATTGGCGCTGTGGGCGGTCATGAACAGGTAGTCCAGCTTGTCCAGATCTTCCGCCGTGAAGCCTGCTTCCGGGGAGATGAGGTCTTCCCCCAGGGAGAGGATGCCCTTGATGGAACCGCTGCGAACTCCTTCGCGAATGGCGTCCAGCCTGGAACCGGGTTCGATATCCAGCACCAGCCTGGCCCCGTTCGTGTTCGGGTTGCGATCCGCAGAAATAAGCATGCCGTCGCTTTCTCCCATGCGGGGAACGATGTCCACCATATCCGTGCCGATTTGGGCGGCCAGATGGCGGACCATGTAAAGTTCTTCATTGGTCATGCGCCCGGAGGCAATGATGGCGAGCTGGTTCGGAGCAATGCGCTTGACGGCTTCCGCGGCGGAAGCCAGAGCCGGTTCCCAGGTGGAGGGGCGGTGGGGCGCTTCCGCATCCGTACGGATGACGGGCTGGGGAATGCGGGTTTCCGCATTGATATATTTGTAGTTAAGGCGGTGAGAGTCCGGCATCCAGCAGGAGTTTACGGCATCATTCTGGCGCGGGGTAATGCGGTATACCTTGTCTTCCCTTGTCCAGAGGGTGATATTGGTGCCCGTTCCGCAGTCCACGTCAATGGTCTTTGTTTCCTTCAGGAACCAGACGCGCATTTTAAAGCGGAAATCCTTGGAAGTAAGGGCTCCTACCGGGCAGAGGTCCACGGTGTTCATGGAGTAGTTGCTGTCCAGCTCGCGGCCGGGGTAAACCGTGATGGCGTTGAAGGTGCCGCGTTGGGACATGGTGAGCACCTCATCGTGCATGATGTCGCGCATGAAGCGCACGCAGCGGCCGCAGAGCACGCAGCGTTCTTGGTCCAGGTTCACGCGCGGGCCAATGCTCAGGTTTTTCCCTTTTTTGGTCTTTTTCTCTTCAAAACGGCCTTCCACCTGGCCGTAGTCGTTGGAGTATTCCTGAAGCTTGCATTCCCCGGCTTGGTCGCAGATGGGGCAGTCCAGAGGGTGGCTGGTGAGCAGGAATTCCATTACGCCGCGGCGCGCTTCACTGGCCAGGGGGCTGTCCGTGCGGATGCCCATGTTTTCCGCCACCGTGTTTGCACAGGAGATGATGGGGCGGGGCATCCACTGGATGCGCTGATAGCCGTTTTCATCATAGGAGGGTGTCTGTCCCGGAGCGAGCCTGGGCGGCATCCCCTGTTCCACCATGCACATGCGGCAGGAGCCGGCGACAGCCAGCTTGGGGTGGTAGCAGAAGCACGGAATGGGCACGCCCACGGAACGGCAGGCGTCTGCAATCCGCGTGCCGCGCGGGAACCGGTGCCACGTTCCGTTGATTTGGACGTTCACCTTGCCTTCCGCGGCGGCAATGTCTTTGGGGAGTTTGGAAGCTTCTTCACTCATGATGACGGATGGGAGAGGGATGGTTTTGAGAACTGGTGTTGCGTGCTGCTGTTTAGCGGGTGAGGAAACGGTTTTGCTCCCTGCCTTCCTCCGTGTGGGGCAGACAGGCGTTGAATGGATCCGTCAGGGCTACGAATTCTTCCTTGAATTTGGAGACCATGGCCTGGGTGGGCCAGGAGGCGGCTTCACCAAAGGCGCAGACCGTTTTTCCTTCAATCTGGTTGGCCACTTCAATGAGCAGATCCACATCCGACGGGGCGGCTTTTCCTTCCAGGATGCGGGTGCTGAGTTTCATCATCCACGGACAGCCTTCCCGGCAGGGAGTGCACTGCCCGCAGGATTCATGGGCGTAGAAACGGTTGATGTTGTTCATGGCCCAGGGCATGGAGCGGGAGTCGTCCATGACGATGACCGCGCCGGAACCGGACATGGAGCCGTGCCGGGCGATGCTGTCCAGATCCAGCGGAATGTCGAAGAAGGTGATTTTTCCCATGGTGCCGTCCGGATTCTGCACTTTGTATTCCGCATCCGTGCGCATGACCTTGGAGGAGGAGCCTCCGGGTATCACGGCCTTGAACTGGCGTCCTTCCCGCGGGCCGCCGCAGACGTCATACAGCAGTTCACCGAAGGTCATGGAGCCGGAGACGATTTCATAGAACCCAGGACGTTTGACGTCGCCGGAAACGCCGATGATGCGGGTGCCGGGGGAACGTTTGGCTCCTTCCTGGCTGTAGGCTTCTCCTCCCATGGCCATGATGTGTTTCACCTGGCAGAGGGATTCCACGTTGTTGACAATGGTGGGGCATCCGTACAGGCCGATGGCGGCCGGGAAGTAGGGGGGCTTGATGCGGGGATAGGGGCGATCCCCTTCAAGGGAGTTGAGCAGGGCCGTTTCCTCACCGCAAATGTACGCTCCCGCTCCGCGGTGCAGGTGGATTTCCAGATTATAGCCGGACCCCTGGATATTGCTGCCCAGGAAGCCGCGTTCGCGAGCTTCCTGAAGGGCTTTGAGCATGATTTCCGCGGCGATGGGAAATTCTTCGCGCATGTAGATGTAAGCCTGATGCGCTCCCACCGCGTAGCTGGAGATGACCATTCCTTCAATGAGCTGGTGGGGATCCTGATGGACAATGTAGCGGTCCTTGAACGTGCCTGGTTCGGATTCGTCACAGTTGCAAACCAGGTAAACAGGCTTCGTGTTGTTCGGCGGAATGAAGGTCCATTTCACGCCGGTGGGGAACCCCGCGCCGCCACGGCCGCGAAGACCGGATTTTTTCACCTCGTCAATGACGGCCCTGGGCTCCATGCCGAGCGCCTTTTTCAGTTCTTCATAACCGCCGTCGGCCAGATAGCAGTCAATGGAGGTATTCCAGCCCTCGCGGTTGACGTTTTTCAGAATGCGGCGCGTTTCCCTGGGGTGGGGTTCTTTACCGGGAAGATAGGTGATGCTCATGGCGAAAATCTGGTGCGTGGGAAATGGAAAGGGTTAGGCTGTCTGATATTTGGCAATCACTTCTTCCAGCACTTCCGGAGTGACTTTTTCGTACAGGAGATCGTTGACCATCATGTTGGGGCCAAAGCCGCAGTTGGCCAGGCATTCCACTCCTTCCACGCTCCACAGGCCGTCCGGGCTGACTCCAATGGGGTGGTGGTGGTCGATGCCGTTTTTGTCAATGCCCAGACGCGTGCAGATGGCGTCGAACAGGCTGTCCGCCCCCGCCATGGCGCAGGAAAGAGTGCGGCATACGCGGATGTGGTTTTTTCCAGGGCACATCTGGCGCAGACCGGGATAGAAAGTCACCACGCCCAGAACATGAGCGGCGGAGATATTCAGTTTTTCTCCCACCCAGGCAATGGCGTCGCCGCTGATGAAGCCGAATTTTTTCTGTATTTCATGCAGGATGGGCAGCACGGCGGATTTTTGCTTGCCTTCCGGGTAATGCGTAACGTATTCGCTGGCGGCGGCGTCAAGTTCCGGCGTTACTTCAAAGGCCGGGTAAAACCGTTCGCCCGGGCTGGGCTGGTGGGCGATAGTCGCGTCAATGGCGTTTTCAGCGTAATCGGACATGGGGAGAAAGTTTGGTGTTTGCGTTGAAGTGGATGAAAGTGGCGGGTGTTTAACGGTCGCATTCGCCCATCACGAAGTCGAAGGAGCCGAGAATGGCCGGAACGTCGGAAACCAGGTGGCCTTTCATCAGTTCCGGCAGGATGGACAGGTTGCAGAAGGAGGGGGAGCGCATGCGCAGGCGGTTGGGAAGTCCGCCCCCCTTGGAGTCCAGGAAGAAACCCAGCTCTCCCTTCGGGTTTTCCGCGGCAAAGTAAACCTGCCCGGCAGGGGCGTTCACCCCCATGGTCGTCGTCATGAACTGGCGAATCAGGGATTCCATGTCCGTCAGGACTTTTTTCTTTTCAGGCAGCGTGCCTTTGGTGTCCACCATGTTGATGGGGCCGTCCGGCATGGTTTCAATGACCTGGCGGATGATGCGCAGGGACTGGCGCATTTCTTCAATGCGCACGGTAAAACGGTCGTAGCAGTCTCCGTGTTCGCCTACGGGGACGTCGAATTCGTAATTTTCATATCCCAGATAGGGGGTGAGTTTGCGCAGGTCCCGCTTAATGCCGCTGGCTCGCAGGTTGGCCCCCGTAATACCCCAGGAAAGCGCTTTTTCACGGCTGATGACGCCTACGCCCTGAAGACGGTCAATGAAGATTTTGTTTTTGAGCAGGAGGGCTTCCGTTTCATCAAGGGTTTTGGCCGCTTCATCGCAGAAGACGAGCACTTCCTTGAGCATTTCATTGGGAACATCACGTGTCTGTCCGCCGATGCGGGTATAGGAGGAAGTGAAGCGCGCCCCAGTGAGCTGTTCGTAAAAATTATGGATTTTTTCACGTTCCTCATAACAGTACAGGAAAACGGTCATGGCGCCTACGTCCATGCCGTACACGCCTACGCCCAGGATGTGGGAGGAAAAGCGGGAAAGTTCCAGGGCCAGTACGCGCAGGGCCTGTCCGCGGGGCGGCAGTTTCCATCCCAGCAGTTTTTCCACCGCGCAGGCATAGGCGATGTTGTTGGACAGGGGGGCCAGGTAGTCAAAGCGGTCGGTGTAGGGAACAAATTGGTTGTACTGGATGGTTTCGCCTATTTTTTCCATTCCGCGGTGCAGATGGCCAACCACCGGATCACAGCTGATGATTTCTTCACCATCAAGTTCCAGCACCAGGCGCAGCACGCCGTGAGTGGCGGGGTGGGAGGGGCCCACATTCAGGGTCATCGTTTCTCCGAGCGGTTCGGATGTATTGGTGAGATAGTCTGCGTTAGCGGCTGTATCTGCAATGGCGAAAGTTTTGGTGCTCGTCTTCATGTGGATGTCCGTGCCTGGCTGAACCTGATAATGGTGCCGAATGATTATGCCACTTCACACCATGCGGGCAAGCCAAATGTCAGTTTTTTTGGCATTCCGGGGAGGTGGTGCGCGAGTCTCCTCAACTGATGAATGTTAGTTCTTTCTAACAATAAGCTTTTATATGGAACCTGCCGAATATGGGAAAAAGCGGATTAGGAATCCGCATATAGCGTGAATCCCGAAAAGAACTACGCAGGGAGGCCGGCTACAAAGGAAGAAGATTCTCCTCCGCTGCGTTCGGACACGTCCAGCCATAAGGCCCGGCAGCCCTGTTTTCCCGGCACCCGCCATTCGGAAATAACTGAGCAAATTTGCATTAAATTATTTTTTCTCAAATTTGTAGGTTGACTCCGGATTCCTAATCCGTTAGGAAAAAAATATGTTGAAGTCGAGGAGAATTATTGTCTTTCCCATTGCTGTAACATTTTCAGTATTATTTATTTTATATATTATTTCATGGTTTTCCCCTATTGCCGGGGATTCCTTTATTCACGACAGGACGGGGTACCTTGGGCAGTTTCATATCCGCCATGTCTGGAAGGCCTGCGTGGACAGTTACCTGTATTGGAATCCCAGGCTGGGGGAAATGGCTGCGTTTTTTATTACTTCTGCTCCCCGGCTGGTCTGGACGGTCTTGAATCCCGTGTTTGTGCTTGCCCTTGTTCTTGGTCTTTATGTGCTCGCTCTGGGGAGAATGCCCAATCTCCGGCGGGAGTGCGGAGCATGGACGTGGTTGTTTGCTTTAAGCATGTTCGTCTCAGCCGGGGTAACCGTTTATTATGTCTGCCTGACACGCGCAGGCTCCATGAATTATGTGTGGACCGGATGCCTGATCGTATGGTTCATGAATATTTACAGAACCAGGTGGGGGAAGCGGATAACCTCCCCTCGATGGGGCCTGTCCTCAGGATGTCTGATTTATGGGATTTTCTGCGGCGCCTGTAATGAGGGGGCGACGATAGGAATGGCGGCGGCGTTTTGCATCATGACCGCGGTCGGCATGTTCCGGGACCGCAGGGTGGGCGCTTATGTATGGTGCGGGTTTGCCGGCGTTGCGTTGGGAGGCCTGTTTCTATTTGCCGCCCCCGGTTTGTATTCGCGGCTTGGCCATGATTTGGGAGCGAGTGAAGTTTTGAGGAAGGGCGGTTTTTGCGCCTATGCGGAGTCTTTCGGGATATTGCTTTATTACCACGCGAGGATGTTGTGTAAAATATATGCCGTTTCCGCAGTATTAACGGGATTTTTGTTGTTCAGCGGCACGGAGCGGTGCCGGGAAGTAATCAGTAAGGAAAAGGAATCCTTCTTTTATATTCTTTTTTTATTGTTGCTGGGGTTCATCATGTCCGTTTGTTATTTTCCGGTGTGCATTCCCGCCCATCATGTCCAGTTCGTGTCGTCCCTGCCCGTTTTGGCGGCGTCAACCGTGTTGTTCTCCGTATTGTACCGGAATGAGATCATGGTGCGCGGATTGCGCGCGGTGACTGTTTGCCTTGCCGGAGCTACTTTGTTTTTCGGGGTGGTGTTCACCCTGGAGTATTATCATGTAGGCTCTCAGGCTTTCCAGAGAGAGGAGCTGATTCATAAGGCCTTCCAGGAGGGGAATCTGGAACCGGAAGTTCCTTCCATCTCTCCTCTTTTCTTTGAAGGAAAAGTATCCGGAACGGATGGGAATTGGGGTGGGCCGGATACCAACCGCCGGTTTGGCATCCGCAAGCTGGTAGTGAAAAAGCCCTGAGGGAAAATGGCTATTTGACTATGTTCCGGGGAGTGAAGTGCATTTCCTGTTCCTCGATGCCGAATTGCCAGGTGGCCGTTTGCCACATGTTGACAGCAGGATTTTTCCAACGGACCTGGACGGTTACGGGGCTGAGCCGCAGGGGACGGGAGGGAGTCCATTTCAAAATTTTTTCCTTGGCGTCGTACCGGGCGTTTACCAGGCCGAAGCCGGAGACGCGCATTTCCATTTGCTTGGGTTCCAAGGAGGGTTCCCCTGCCAGGGAAATGGATATATCGGGAGTCTGGTTTTTCACCACGGTATTGGCGGCCGGATAAACGGGCTGGGCCGGGGCCGGGTAGGAATTCAGCTTTTTCCCGCTGCTGTTGCCAGGGGTGGCCGCCGGGGTTTCCGGAGTGGAGGGAACGTTGAAATTCAGGGCTCTGGTAAATGTCTTAGGGTCTTTGCCGAAGACCATGTAGCGGTGAATCCGCCAGCGGTCCGTGTCCTTGGTCACTTTTTTGGGGATTACCGTAAAGGCCGCCTGGAATCCGGCTTCTTCCGCCTTGGAGATCATTTCCGGCAGGATGAAGCCGCCAGGATAGCAATAGGCCTCCACGGAAGAACCGGGGAATTTTCCCTGAAGGATTTTCCGGGAATTGCCTATTTCCGCCGTTGCCAGATCCAGAACCGCTTGTGTACCTTTCCGCTGGGCGGCCCTCCAGGATCTTGGGTACAGGTGGCTGACGGAGTGGCTGCCCAGGGTGGCGCCGTTATTCAGCATTTCCTGAATCTGGGCGGGGCTCATGGCAGAACCGCGGCCCGTGATGAATTTGGTGTATGGGAAAATGGTAAAGGGGAATCCCGTTTCTTTCAGTATGGGATAGGCGTCCGTGTAGACGCTCTTCCAGCCGTCGTCGATGGTGATCATGACGCATTTGGCCGGAAGCTTCCTGTCCCCCAGTTTCCATTCCAGGAATTCCTTCATGGAGATGACGGGCACTCCGGACGCCTTCAGCGCCTGCATCTGGGAGCGGAATACATCCGTATTCATGCGCATTTCCGTAGCGGGAAGGGTGCGGCTGAAATCATGGTAACCCAGAATGGCTACGCGGGTTTCATGCTGAGGAACCGGAACGGGGGAAAAAGCCGTGGAGGGAATGGCAAGGGATGCCTCCGCAGGTTGTACCGGGGCGTGCAGGTTCGTTTCCCCGGGAATGGGTTCCGCGTTAGGGATGGACTCCGCCAGGGGAGCGGAAGAGCCTGTCTCTCCGGGAATGGGTTCCGCCATGGGGATGTATTCATCCTTGCGGTTGGCTTCAATCAGGTCTTTGACGGGAACGATGCCGGCGGCCGGGTTTCCCTTGATGGTTCCCCCGATGACCGGGCCGGGAGCAAAGGGAAGGGGAGACGCCGGCGGCAGGTCGGGCGGAAGCTCCGCACATGCGACACCGGCTGCGATCAAGAAAACGGAAAGGAGGCCTGGGACGGAGCGCATATCTGCAACTACTATTTTTAAGTTTTCTGTTCAACCTTAAACTCAGGCAGGCATGACAGCCTGTTCCGTGCCGCGCGCGTTTTTTCCGGGGCATGTCTGGATTTTCCCGTTTGAATGCGTTATCGCTAAAAAGCATGCAGACTCATTTTCCGCTCGCGGAAAAAAGGAGAGGCGTTTAGTCTGTCTGCAGACATGAGCTGTATTTGTCATTTCTTCAAAGTTCTGGCGCACCGTGCGGGTCTGCTCACTGCCGTAGCTGCCGCCGCTTTTTTCCTGGGGGCTCCCGCCAGTGAAGCTTCGGCCCGCACGGCGGCTCCCGCTTATCCGGCCGCGGAAGCGGGGGGGGAATCCCAGTACAGCCATTTTCCCATTCCTCTCAATCATTACAATCCGGTGCCGCCGGATGCCAGCCTGTACCAGGTGCTTAGTGAACGCAACAAGCAGTCCGGCGGTTTCAACCTGGTAGTGACGCTCGTTTTCTTCGGCGCTATTATCCATACGTTTCTGGCCGGCCGCTTTGAGCGTTATTCCCATAAGCTGGCCCTGCGCTATAAGGAAAAGCTCAAGGAAACCAACTTCCGCGTGATGCATCCGGAAGAGCGCCTCCCGGTTTCCTTCGCGTCCGCCATTTTCCATTTTCTGGGAGAAGTGGAAGCCGTGTTCGGAATCTGGCTTATCCCTTTCATGTTCGTGTGCTGGAAGTATTATTCCTTTGAGGATTTTTCCGCCTATTTGAATTATGACTGTTCCTTCAC
>Ga0137299_1097_pt1 | contig 9413 bp, 10 predicted proteins | sample RamsorwD2O_NANAD_FD_97185 | JGI IMG/M metagenome (GOLD analysis project Ga0137299, IMG submission 97185) | Mouse cecal microbial communities from Vienna, Austria - N-Acetylneuraminic acid amended with D2O_NANAD | ecosystem: Host-associated > Mammals > Digestive system > Large intestine > Cecum...
CTACGTCCACTCCGGCCTCAATGAGGCCGGTACTGATGCACACAACGGCTTTTCCCTTCCTTCTGGCCTTTTCCAGAGATTTTTTGTCAATACGGTTCGTTATGATTTCTTTCCTGTGGGCAGGGCACATATTGGTGCTGAGGTGGAAAACGTCCGCCTCTGTATTCAGGTCCCGGCAGGCGCAGGCCAGTTTGGAGGCCAGTTTTTTGGTGTTTACGATGACGAGGGTGGGGCCTTTGGAAGAAGCTTGCTCCATGATGAAGTCCCTCATTTTTTCTACAGTCCAGTAATTGGAGGGTTTCCGTTCACAGACAACCTCGCATTGACGGAATTGGCTAAATTGATCGAAGTAAGCTTGGCTGTCCGGAATAATAGGTATTTCGATGAGATGAGCATGCGTTCCGTCTTCCGTGGCAGTTTCCGGAGGCGTAGCCGTACAGCGGATGGTGCTGCTGTGGCAGATGCCGGAGAGAAAATCCAGCGAATGTTCAAAAAGCCGTAGTGAGGTTGGGGGAATAGCTTGCACTTCGTCAAAAATAACAACGGCATTTGCCAGGGAGTGCATGCGCCGTACATGCTGTTTGCCGGATGCATATAAGGCATTCAAGTATTGGACGGATGTAGCGAGTACAATGGGAACGTTCCATGTCTGGGTGGCTTCCATGTACCAGGTTTTTCTTTCCGGTGACCATGGTTCCAGTTCTCCCTCCTTGTTAAGGGTTTCCTTCACCAGATTGGAATGATGCTCCAGGATGCAGTCTTTATATTCATCTCCGAGCACTTTCCGGATGGCATTGGCCGTTTGGTCAAGAATGGAGGTATAGGGAATGATGTAAATGATGCGTGACAAATGGTGCCGCCGTGCATGTTCCAAAGCAAATCTAAGGCTTGAGAGGGTTTTGCCTGCACCGGTGGGAAGTGTAAGGTTCCACTTGCCAACTCGTCCTGGCGCAGCTTGAAGGCACTCCTGCGACATGGCTGCCCGGCTTTGATTGATGGGAGTATCAGCCTTGAATTGTTCGAGATGTTTATTCAAGTTTTTTAACATTCCTTCCCAATCCGGTTCCGGAATGCTTTCGTAGCTTCCTTTTCCGGAAGCACTGGTGTAATCCGCTTCGATAAGGCTGCTCAAGCAGAACCGTGCGATTAGTCCGGCATGGAATGCTTGTTTTTTTGGACAGTGGCCAAACAGTGTGGTAAGGAGGGTGTAAACATTCTTGAATTCCGTGGCCAGTTCCGTTTTTTTCAGGAGAGAGTAGTAATGCTCTTTCTCCTGAAACGTCAATTTGGACAGGATTTCATCAAGATGGGTTTTCTCGCCGGATTTTTCCATGCGCTTGGAGAATACGTCATCTCCGGGCATTGTGCCACGGAAGCAGTCAATGAGAGCAGGGTTGTGATGGGAGGCAATACATAAAGCAATGATTTGCCGGAAGATAAAAAATTCTTCAGAGTTCTCCGGGATGGGAAAATAATTCCAGACAAACTGGGCTCCAGCAGTGGAATGGTCTATGCCGCCTTTTGGAATTGGAGGACTGATATGTTGAGAGAGAGCATCCATGTATTGCTGAAAGTCTGCACTCATTTTGCCGAAGTCGTGCATGCCGCCGATCAAGGCTCCAAATTGCGATAGCCCTAAGGGAGCAAGCAGGGTGGACATCGTACGGGCACATTCTTGTTCGTGAGTGGAAAGAGACTGATGGGGGCGAGCCTGATACATGTGAAACTATCATAGGTTCCATATGATCATTTGCAATATATGAATTGATTAATTTAGTATTTTATTTAGTGTTTCACCCTGAACAGAATTTCCAAGATGTCTTCTTCCTTTTTTTCAGTGCCCCTGGCGGCATTACAGCATTACTTGTATTGTCCCAGGCAATGCGCACTGATTCATCTGGAATGCGCGTGGGCTGATAATCAATTTACGGCGGAGGGGAATGTATTTCATGAACGGGCGGATTCCGGCATGACGGAAAACCGCGGGCGAAAGAGGATCCTGCGTTCTCTTCATATTTCTTCCCTCCAATGGGGAATTCACGGCATTGCGGATGTCGTGGAGGTTGTTTATGCTGAGAAAGGCGGCATTCCCGTATCCATGACGCCCGTGGAGTACAAGGTTGGCAAGCCCAAACCGCACCGTGCGGATGAAGTGCAGGTGTGCGCCCAGGCCTTGTGCCTGGAAGAAATGTTTGGGTTGGAGATTCCCTCCGGTTTTCTGTTTTATGGAAAGACCCAGAAAAGGATGGAGGTGGTATTTGATGAAGAGCTGCGTATTCTGACAGCCGAGGCTATCAGGAATGCCAGGGAGGTTTTAACCGGGGAAGTGACGCCGCCGCCCATGTATTCCAAAGCCTGCAAATCCTGTTCCCTGGTCAATGACTGTCTTCCTAACGTTTGCCGGGAGCACAGGCAGACCATGAAAGCCCGGGTGGATAGTGTGTTTGAAGACAGCTTGGAAACAAGTGAAGCCGATGATTTATGAAGAAGCATTTAAATACATTGTTTGTGACGCTGGAAGGATGCTGGCTGTCCAAGGATGGCGATACTGTAAAAGTCAATGCGGAAGGAACGTGTCTGCTGCGGGTTCCCCTCCATAACTTGGAGGGTATTGTGACGCTGGGATGGGACATAGGAGTTTCCCCTTATTTGATGGGAGCCTGTGCGGAACGCGGCATCACGCTTTCCTTCTGCAATCCTTACGGTAAATTTCTGGCTGGCGTACAGGGCTTCATGAAGGGAAATATCCTGTTGCGCCGGGAGCAATACCGCTGGGCTGATGATGAGGCAAGATGGGTTGGCGTTGCCCGGGAAATGATAGGAGCCAAAATTGCGAATTGCCGCAGTCTGCTTTTAAGGGCGCAAAGAACATACGGGAAAGATTTGTCGGAGGCGATCGATCGTCTGGCGGCTTTTTGCCGCATGGCCCGTGGATGCAATTCCGGAGACATGTTGCGGGGCATTGAAGGTTCCGCAGCGGAAACCTATTTTTCCTGCTTGTCCCATTGCCAGAGGACGGAAGATCCGGAGCTGGTGTTTGAAAGCCGCAATAGACGTCCTCCCAAAGATTGTTTTAATGCTCTTTTATCTTTTCTATACAGTTTGTTGTGCCATGACTCCAGGTCCGCCCTTGAAAGTTCCGGCATTGATGCCGCCGCAGGCTTTCTGCACCGTGACCGCCCGGGGCGTCCCGGAATGGCTTTGGATCTGATGGAGGAATTCCGGGCTCCTCTTGCCGATCGCCTGGCCCTTACCCTGATTAACCGCAAGCAGATATCCTCAGATGATTTTGACAAGGAAGAATCCGGAGCCGTTTTTTTGAAGGAAGATTCCCGTAAAAAAGTATTAAATGCCTGGCAGGAACGGAAAAAGACCGTTCTGGTGCATCCTTTTCTTCAGGAAAAAACCACCCTGGGATTGCTGATTCATATTCAGGCCCTTTTGTTGGCACGCCATTTGCGTGGGGATCTGGATTGCTACCCTCCGTTCATCGGCAAGTAAAACGAGCTGTTGTCATGTATATTCTCATTACGTATGATGTAGCTACGGATGACAAGGCCGGACAGCGGCGGTTGCGGCAAGTGGCCCGAGCCTGTGAAAATGTCGGACAGAGAGTGCAGAATTCCGTATTTGAATGTGAATTGCCTCCTGCTCAATTGGTTGACATCAGGAACAAGCTGCTTAAGATTATTGATAGCGAGAGTGACAGCCTCAGAATTTATCATATGGGGTCCAATTGGCATCATAAAATAGAACAATTGGGTAAGGAGAAAAGCTATGACATCTCTGGTTCCTTGATTATTTAAAGACTGTTGAACATGGCCTGTGCGCCAACCTCAAGCTCACACGAATTCCCCGGCAGGTCGGCGATTGGTGTAATGCATTGGGAATAGAAGATTGACAGATAAATACTCAGAAAGAGCAACCGTGCAATGACGGTCTTTTTAGGGAGGTTGGCGCAAAGTATGATTTGCTCTGTTGAGTAGCAATGTATAAGGTCGGGCGCAGGTCGCACTCCACAAGGAGTGCGTGGATTGAAACCAGCGGAAAAAGTGGCCGCCACCATGCGCGGCGTAGGGGTCGCACTCCACAAGGAGTGCGTGGATTGAAACCAGGTACGGGTACAGAAAGATACGGAGGGTGCCGGGTCGCACTCCACAAGGAGTGCGTGGATTGAAACATTCTATTGGTACGTTAATATCTTCAAAAGCGGCGTCGCACTCCACAAGGAGTGCGTGGATTGAAACGAGGAGAAGGCCGCGAAAGTCGCATCCGGCGCCTGTCGCACTCCACAAGGAGTGCGTGGATTGAAACAGGACGGAACCGGGCAGGCTGTTGAGGTTGAATTGTCGCACTCCACAAGGAGTGCGTGGATTGAAACTCTACGGTTGCTTTGTTTCTTCGGGCCGGGTAACGTCGCACTCCACAAGGAGTGCGTGGATTGAAACCATGTAGGTCAAACTTTGGTCCACCATAAAGTCAGTCGCACTCCACAAGGAGTGCGTGGATTGAAACTCGATACGTACAGATTCCTCATCCTCATGAAGGTGGTCGCACTCCACAAGGAGTGCGTGGATTGAAACCTTCAATTCAGGGGATGCTCTGGCCCACAGGATGTCGCACTCCACAAGGAGTGCGTGGATTGAAACTAGTCAGGCGCGGATGTTGTCCTGAAGAGAACCGGTCGCACTCCACAAGGAGTGCGTGGATTGAAACGGGATGTTCGTTGGGCGCGGGTTGCCGAAGGTAAGTCGCACTCCACAAGGAGTGCGTGGATTGAAACCGTCGATTCCGGTGCGCCCTGCATGTTTTCCAGCGTCGCACTCCGCAAGGAGTGCGTGGATTGAAACCTTCTGACGGGCCACAACCTCCGTAGCGGTCATTGTCGCACTCCGCAAGGAGTGCGTGGACTGAAACATGACGAGGGCAAGCTTCGAGAAGATGCCTCCCGCCGTACTCTCCAGGGAGTACGTAACTTATCTGGAAAAGAAAAAGCTCTCCAAGCTTGTTTGGTCTAGAGAGCTTTTTTGTTCCATCATCCTGTTAAGTTGTCAGGAAGAGGGGTGATTATTGAGATTGAGTTCTGCCGGGGGGAGGGACTGGAGCAGAGCCAGGATGGGGTCCTGTGGTGCAGCGCCCATTTCCCGCTGGCGTTTGAATTCCTCCTCTTCCTGCTGAAGGGCTGCCAGTTTGGTGTCTTCCACCAGCGCCTTGAATTTGTCCGCCTGAGAGTATTCCCCGTCCTCGTCCCGGAAAACGCGGGCCAACCAGCGACGTTTTTCTTCCGTACTGAGCAGGGGATTTTTCATGTGCCGGGGAATGTATTTTTGTCCAGCAGGTTTCCGGCAAGCTGTTCTCCATCCGCAGTGGGCCGGTAAACATAAGGGCGACCGTCTCCAATACGGTTGACATATCCCTGCGCAATGAGATCCTGCAGGATATTGGTGACGGTATTAGGGTGCAGCCGTGTGGCTTCCGTAATGGTGCTGTGGCGCCTGTACCCGGCAATGACGGCCAGGATGACCTGGGCACTGCTGAGGCGGAAGTCCAGCCTGCGGACGTTAGAGGCAAATATCTGTATGAAATCCAGTGCTTTCATGAGCATGTATTCACAACTTATTATTATGTTATTTTCTTATTATTCTCATGTTATTCACATTCTTCCGGGCAAGAGGGCGATTTGATTTTTCTCAGCAAATCCAGCAGCGGGTGGGAATCATTGGAAAAGCACTGCACCGCATTGACGGTAGCCGCCTGCGGAAGAATGATTTTATGGAATTCCTGGTTAAGATTCTGGCGCAGGCTTTGGTTGCCCGTCAAGGGCATGGCCAGTTTTTCTGCCAGCCGGGTGGCCAGTGCGTCCATGAAGAGGGGATCGAATTGGTCGGCGTTTTCAATATCGGCAATGTAGCTTAGGGGCAGCGGGGCGCAGGAAGCATGAATGCGGCGTCCCTGCATTTTCCATTCCGAGCATTCCACATCCAGCACGCGCAGGCAGTCTGCGGGCAGCGTGAATTGATAGGGGGTCAGGGAATTGGGCGCCTGTGCGGAAACGGAGTCCAGAGTGGTTTGCGTGGCGGCGAAGGTCCAGCGCGCCATGCAAAGGGTTTCCCTGCGGGCCGGATGGTAATGAAGAACGCAAAGGCGGGATGCCGTGGATTCATTGGCAATCAGCGCGTCCAGAGGTGCCTCCCCTATTTTGGAGAGGGCCGCGTTGCAGATGTCCAGCGCGGATGGCGTATCCGGCTGAAGTAAGGATTCATTGATCATAGCGCCCTATGTTTTGGAGGAAACGGATGCGGAATGCATCACGTTTGGAGGCGACCTCTTTGATGCCACCAATGGCATGTATGCGTCCGGTTTTTCCTCAGGTGCATTTTTTGCCGATTTGTTTATTTGATAAATGCAAGCACTTGCCCGGATTGTCCGGGCAGGTGGGAGAGTTCCCTTTCCTTCCATGGGAAAAGGACGCTCCCGCCGCATGGATTGTCTGTGAGGCGGGCGTCCGGCATCCTCTGGAGCCTTATATCCGGCAGAAGGGAAGGGGAATCAGTATCAACCATGAATAGAAAGCAAAAGAAATTATGGGATTTATGAAACCGTCCACACCTTCCGCTTCTGCTCCGGAGCAGACCATCCCGGTCAAGGCGGAGAGCGTGGAACAAGAAGTAGGGGAAGATTATCAGGCCCGGGAACGGCAGAGGCAGGGAATGATTTCCACCATTCTGGCGCGCCGTCATTCTTCCGCCGGACAGGGGGAGGTTAATCCGCGGACTCTGCTTAGGAAAACTCTGGGATAGGCGCTGCCATGGAAGAAAGAGTTGCGGAATTGAATTCCGTGTACAAGTCCCTGGCCGCCCAGCGCGCGCCATGGGAAACGTGGTGGGACCGTCTGAGGGATTACGTGCTGCCTCGCCGCCTGAATCGGGAAGGGGAGGTTTCCCTACCCAACAGGGACGCCATGGACCGCATGACGGATACTACGGCTGTGGAGGCATGCCAGAAGCTGGCCAGCGGCCATATGTCCTATATTACGCCCAGCCATGACGTATGGTTCAAGTGGTCGGCTCCGGATGACCGGGGAGGCGACGAGGCGGAGGCCTGGTATAACCAGTGTTCGGAAATTGCCCTGAAAGAATTGTCCGTTTCCAATTTTTATACGGAGATTCATGAGTGTTTTCTGGACCGGGTGGCTTTGGGGACCGGAAGTCTGTTTACGGGCACATCCTCGGACGGAAGGCTGTTGTTCACCAATATTCCGTGCGGACAGTTCGCCTGTGCGGAGAATGCGGAAGGCCGGGTGGATACCTACGTCAGGGAGTTTACCTACACGGCTCATCAGGCACGCTCCATGTTCGGGGTGAAAGCTCTGGGGCCCAAGGCTCGGGAAGTTCTGGAGCGCGGAGGCAATCCGTATGCCACAACTCTGAGGTTTCTGCATGTGGTGCGCCCGCGCACCCGGCGCAGCCGCCGCAGGGAGCAGGCCTCCCACATGCCGTTTGAAAGCGTTTACCTGTCTCTGGACGACCAGGTGATCGTGGAGGAAGGGGGATACATGGAGTTCCCTTATCTGGTAACCCGCTTTTTGAAGTGGGGCAGCGGCCCGTACGGTCTGGCTCCCGGCAGGCTGGTGTTTCCCGCCATCCAGCAGGTGCAGTTCCTGAACCGTATTCTGGATACTCTTGGCGAGGTGGCCGCCTTTCCCCGTATTCTGGAGCTCGCCAACCAGATTGGGGAGGTGGATTTGCGGGCCGGCGGCAGGACCGTCATTACCCCGGAGGCCGCTTCCCTTCACCTTCCCCGGGAATGGGCTACGCAGGGCAGGTATGATGTTGGGATGGACCGTCTGGCACAGAAGCAGGATGCGATACGCCGTGCCTATTATCTGCCCATGCTGGAGCTTTGGAGCGGGCACCGCGGCAATATGACTGCCACGGAGGTCATGGCGCGGGAGAATGAGCGCGTCTTGATGTTTTCTCCTTCCTTCACGCTGTTTGTGAGTGATCTGTATTCCACAATGACACGCATTTTTTCCCTGCTGTTCCGGATGGGCAAGTTTCCCAAGCCACCCCGTGCGGTATTGAGGGTAGGGAGGGACGGCTCCGTTGCCGTGGGAGAACCCAGGGTTGTCTATCAGTCAAAGATTGCCCTGGTGCTCAGGCGCTTGCAGAGTGAAGGGATGGACCGCAGCCTTCAGCGGCTGAATATGATGATGCAGGCTGCCCCGGATTTGGCGGATCATGTGGACTGGGACCACTGTTTCCGCCTGTCCGCCCGTGTGGACGGCGCCCCGGAGAGCATGCTGAGGCCCTGGGCCGATGTCCGTGCCATGCGGAAGGAACGGGAGGACCTCCAGCAGGGAGCCTCCCTGGCTCCGGCGGAAGAGGATCCTTATGCTTCCCTCAATCCCTTGCTTGACCAGTTAACCGCGATTCAGAAATGAACCAGGATACGACATTGCAGCAGGAGTCCTCCGTCCGGGAGGCCCGTCTCAAAAGGCGCCAGCTTCTCCGGGTGTTTGACACCCCGGACGGGCGTGAGACTCTTTCCTTTCTGGAAGCCCGTTTCCAGACTGATTTGCCCGTTTTTCAAGGAAGTCCGGGGAATTACGACCCTCTGGACGCCATGAGAAGGGATGCCTACAGGGAGATCTTTCTGTACATCCGCCGCCAGCTCCAATTAGCCATTAAAGAAACCACAGAAGAAGAGAAAAAATGATTGATTCCATTGATAACAGCATGGCCGCTCCTTTCAGGGATGCGGTGGGTTCCGGGGCCGTTTCCCCGGAGACGGACGCGCTGTCCGAAACCGCAGTTCAAACTGAACCTTTTCCTCCCCTTCTGGGTGAGGACGGAGGTTTTGCTCCGGATTGGTACGCCCGGTTTGATGAGTTGAAAGGGATGGAGAAATCTCTTTCCAAGTTTAAGACGCCGGAGGCTCTGGCGAAGAGTTACGCGGAGCTGGAACGCCTGCGACGTTATCCCGGTGTGGAGAATGAAGAACAGATGGCGCGGTTCCGCCGGCTGGCCGGATTGCCGGAGTCGGAGGAAGAATACCGTCTGGAACGTCCTGAATCCACGCCGGAAAGCGAATGGAATGCCGGGCTGGCAGAGCGTATGGCCCGCACGGCCTATCGTTACGGAGTACCGCCGGAGGCAATGAATGCTCTTCAGGAGACAATGGCCCAGGCATATAACGAGGCCCGTGAGCACATGGAAGATGCCCGGATGGAGATGGAAATGCAGGCGGAACAATCCCTTCAGCAGGAATGGGGCGCCAATTATGAACGCAACATGGGCAGGGCTGCCGCCGTTCTTCGGCGGCTTGCCTCTGAAACAGGGGTGGATGCGGACGCTTTACTGGATAATCCGGGACTCGGTTCCAATCCGGATGCAATCCGCCTGTTGTACCAG
>Ga0137299_1136_pt1 | contig 6325 bp, 7 predicted proteins | sample RamsorwD2O_NANAD_FD_97185 | JGI IMG/M metagenome (GOLD analysis project Ga0137299, IMG submission 97185) | Mouse cecal microbial communities from Vienna, Austria - N-Acetylneuraminic acid amended with D2O_NANAD | ecosystem: Host-associated > Mammals > Digestive system > Large intestine > Cecum...
AAAGCCCGGCTTTGGGATTGAGCCTGAAATCGGCAACCTTTTCGGAGTCTGCTGCGGTCACTGCCCAAACTTCATTGCATCCTAACGAGTGAATTTTATCCAATGGCACAGGGCGAGGAAAACCCTCCGCATTGACCGATGCCAGCGTAACCTCTTTGCATTGGGAAAGAAGATGGATCGCTTTTTCAATCAAACTTCTTTCATCTTTCTCTTTCCAGCGTTTGAGTGTTGGGAAGATTTGTTGCATTTGAGCCTTTGCCTGTTGGGGCGTCAGATTCCAACCCGTTTCCTTGTTAATCTGGTCGGTAAACTGAGTGCAGAACTCTATCATCTGGCTCATGTTGAAATCTTGGAGGAAAGCACCGCCTTTGTAGCAGTAGCCACAATAGTCCTCGCTTTTACTGCCGTCTGAATTTGTGCCGATGTTACCCTCTACAAGGGGCATACCGCAGCTTTGACAAAATCTTTGTTCCATATGTTCTATCATCGTTTTCAAATAATCAGTTCACTATCCCGTCATCTTTTTTTGAATTTCTCTTTTGCGTATTCGTAGGATTCAAGGATGTAAGGTTTTAATAATTCAAATGTCGCTTCAGATGGGGTTAAAGCGCAAATCCAGCCCATCCACGCATAAACCGGATGCGGCATAATGACATCCTTTGCGGTAAATTCATACGGCATATCTACAATGCAACCTTTACATGGACGTTTGGGCAGTTCTCCGAATAAAGTGCGGAAAGTCTGTTTTCTGACTCCTATATTTATTCGCCACACATCCTTGCGGTCAAGGTGGGAAGCTCGATCATTGTCGCCATCCTTTTCTTTTATCGTCAAGATATAAACCCCACGTTTCAACACTCCATCCGGATTATAGAAAATCCCACGCTCGCCCCAACTGTTTACTTCGACCGTCCCTTCAAGGTTGTCAAGGCAATATTTCAAAATATCATCAGGTGCAATAGCCATCTTTAATCAAAACATTTAATTAACCTGTACATCGTTTCTATATCCTTCGATGCCATCTCGAATTTTGACTTTTCAATCAGAATGTTCTGGCCGGTCATAATGTAAGAGGACATAATGCGTATTCCATTATAGAAAATCTCAGTATTACGTAACTTGTAAGTAGATATACTTGGAACGGCATTTTTCTTGGTCGCCTTCTTGCATATCATATTAAAGGCTTTCTTTGCCACATCACCCATAAGCATGATAACCTTGACGTTTGGAAACAAAGCAAGCTCTTTTTCCAGATAGGGCAGGCTATCCTCTATGCTCTCCTTTGAAACTGCATATTCGCTTTTAGGTGTCTTGACAGCATTGGTAATGTAAATTCCATGATCCAGAATATCCTGTATTGAATTTACCTCTATCCCTGCTTTTCTGAACAATGGAATTGTCGTTGACATATACGCGGAATCCTGTTTCCCGTAGAAATCCTCCTCCGGACATGACGGGACAACCTCGTTTATCATGATTGCCCGTATCGTTTCCGGCTCAATATTTACGTCATTAAGCCGTAGATTTTGGGTATCCCCACAGAGTTGTTGTAGTTCCAACTTTATATTCATGATTCTCCTGAGGTTAAACGAATTTAGCTGTTTTCAAAGAGTCCTTCAAAAAACATTGCAGATTCCTCCGACAAACGCCGGGTTGCAGCTATACTTTGAGCCAACACAACTCCTTTTGAACTGATTCGTAATGGCTTCTCTTTACTCTTCGGATAACCGAATCTAAGAAGTGGCACAACCTCATCAGGAATGAGGCGCGGTTGGATAACACTGCCATTTTCTCCCCATACTGCCCATTCGGCACAGCAATTAAACGGTTCCTGATGCTTGCAATGGGGTTTGTCGCCGGGAATAATCATCGTGAGATTCTCAGGCACGCTCTGGAGACTTTTATAAGAAACGTCTTTTGCACAAAAGAATGCGTCAGAGACCTTAACGACAACACCTTCGGGAATAAGAGACCTGTAAGGATTTCCGAGTTCTCTTATGCAATAGTCGAAGGCTCTTTCCTTATGAGTCACTTCCAATCTTGCCATTATGTAGAGATGCCTATCAAGCAATGAGACCGGAAATACGACATCTCCCTCTTTTATTGATGCTATTGACGGCATCCTTGAGTGGATGCTGCCAAACACTACTTTTACAGGCCCTGTGTCATTTGATTTTCTTAGTTCGTCCAACCAGTCCTGAGGCCAGTAAACAGTATAATATGCCATAATATGATGTTACTTGTTTCTATTCAAAAAAGCTGCTGCCAGTTCGGGGCTGTTCAGTGTCATGGCTGATGCGTCTTCGAGATTTTCAGCATCTTCATCATCCGAGATTGAAATGAAGAATGTGATTTCTTCAGTGCGCTCTCCGAATATTCCCGAGCCTTTGACCTGCGCCATCGCTGATATCATTGCGCTGAAGAAAAAGGCTTCGCCCGGCAAAGTGGCGTGGTTTTCCCACAGCGATTTGCTGAGCTTCACCAGTTCGCTGCCATGTCCGTCGGAATATCCCCATTCATCCGGATGCCATTTGCTCTCGTCATCGGGTTCTTCGTCTTCGCTTTGAAGGTACTCCAACGTGTTCACAGCGAGAAAAAGAGAGCAGCAATACCTGTCGGTGACCAAAGCGGCTGTGTAAATGCGCTCATCGTCTATGCGTCCAATAATTTCGCGCAGGTCAGCGGCAACCGCATCACTGATTTTTGCTGCCACGTCCTGCCAGTACGGAGCCACGGGTGTAGCCGGTTCTTCTTTTTTCCGCTCGTCGGCTTCATAGTCCGGTGAGTTGATGTAGCTGATATACTCTTTAGCTTCTTCCGAACCAAGTTTTGCAGCATCCTCAAGATATTGGTATCCCAGTTCTATATCCGTTTCGGTGCCACTACCGAAGGCATACGCCACGCCGAGTGCGGTGAGCACCTTGACGGTTATTGACTCCCATAGATTGTCGATGTCTTCCCCGGCTTCATGAAGATACTCGAATGCCACATCGTCGTCTTGAACTGTTCCCAGCCCCTCCTGATAGCATAAACCGAGGTAGGCGGCGGTCTGCGTCCGGGTGGTCTCGCTGCATTTCGGGTTTTGGTATGCCTTTTCAAACCATTCCACAGCCTTGGCGTAGTCCTGCTCCACATCACCGAAGCCTTCAAACAGATAATATCCTACCTCAAATTGTCCTGCGGGATGTCCGCATTTGGCAGCCATTTCATAGAGTTGATATGCAAGGTCGATATTCTCATCCACTTCTTCACCGGCTTCGTAGATATGCCCGGCATTGTATGCTCCCTGGGGGTCGCCCCTGCGGGCAGCCTCCACATATCGCAACAGCCCACCGTATGAGTCGCCCTTCTCGGTGCGGAGATAATAGCCGTAGTTGTTGCAGATTACGGGTGAAATATCCGCCAGCATCAAGTAATATTTCTCATAAACATCCCGCGCAATCTCGCAGAGGCCGGATTTGCGTATGTCGCAGTAATTGCCCCATCCGGCACAAAGCCCGCCGTCGAAACTGCGCTCGTACCACGCCTTTGCTATCGGCCAGGCCCATGCGTTATAGTCGCTTTCGTCTTTGAATTGCTTGGCATAGTCTGGCTCGACACGCAGATAGTCGCCCCAATAATACACATTGCCGACCATGTAGCAACAGAAGGCGTCGCCCCGCTCTGCCTGACCGAGAATCTCCTCAAACGCTTCCTTAAACGAGGCGAACGGCATTGCACGTTCCACCGAAGGGGTAAGGTTTGCGCTTCGCGCAGCACAAAGAACGCCCGTGGCACTGCCCATCATCGCGCTCTTCTGCATCAGCTTCGATGCGTTTTCATCGTCAGCCTTGAAGCCTGCCTGCGGCCACACATACGACTCACCCATGAAGCAGCGGGCTATGAATGCCAGCGCATCTGCATCGCCCTGTTGCGCTGCCTGCATGAGCATCGCATAGCCCTGACGTATCTTCTCACGGTCGAAACTCGACCAAATCAGTTTGACAGCCGTTTTCACCGGCTTGCTATATTTACCTTTCATCTTTTTCTTCGTCTAAAAATCTGAACATCAGTCTTTCAAAGTGGTTGTTGACATCAAATTGCTCCCAGCCGGCAATAGGCTCAGGCAATCCATCCACATCAATCAGATCCCAAAGCCAGCTTCGCAATAGTCTGAAATCCGACATTTTTCCTCTATAGCCTATTGGAGTCTGTTCTGTCCATCTGACATATTCAACTTTGTATGCCTGCTCAGGACCTGTATCCTTGTCGCATCGACGTATCTCGACGTACCCGCCGTTATCTTTAGCAAAGCAATAAAGCATACTTCGCGATTTGCCCTCTATGATATTTTCCAATGCACCGATCACATCGGCACAACTGAAATATCGGAAATCCTCATTATCCACTGTCAGTTTGTCGGCATCTTTTTCTTCATCCTCAGAATAGATTTTCTGACAATGCCAATCGGTCATGTCGGGGAGCGATGCGGTGCGGAAAAAAGCGCACATAATATCAGCGGCCTCGTCACAATATACGTCAGACCGCCACATACGGAATAAATATCCTTTAACCCTTAAACACACAGCAATACTGCAATCTTTAAAGTAGTCAATAGAATAAGCCTCGGCATGTCTGACCAATACCACCGGCACACATTTTTCAAGGTATACCGCCACATTGTCCTCTATGTCGTCTATGGCATCACGGATTTTCTCCTCGGTCACATTGGATGTGCGCCTGGTTCCATTCTCTGTCCCCAGCACATATTGCGGCTTGCGGGCTTTAATTCCCGGGAATATACTGCGTGATTCGTTGCTCATTTTCAATTAGCTGTTTTTATGTTCATCAGTCAGTCTGATGCTTTCGATTGATATGTAGGGCATGATTTAATTCTTTGCAATTACCCACTTGTCATTCTTGGATTCTCTTTCTGCACAATGGCCCAGAGTAAATCTTTCAGGTTGACGATAGTCGGGTCTAAATCCAATACATACTTTAATGAAACTATCCTTGCATCGCTTTCGTTATGTTCTTTACCACAAAGGAATTGCCATGCTCCGTCATCCGCATCGTGAGAAACAAATAATATTTTTTCTCTACCATCCAAAATATGACTGCATATGAAAACAGCCGTATTTGGAGCGTCTGAAAACGGGAAAATATCATTACCCTTATTGGAACTGTTTATATGCTTGCTTATAGCCATTGCAGTCCAACCTATTGCAAGATATACTGTTGCATAGACGATAAACCATAATTCATGTATGTTAAAGAAAATCCATGTCCCGGCAAGAAACGCTACGGCTGACACCAATGGAAGATTCCACATTTTTCTTTATGTCTTTCCCGCAGCGATAACCAAGAATCGCAGAATAAATTGGATTAACAATGAAGAAAAGCATCATGCACAGTGCCATTCCGGAACATTCAGACGCAAGCCGGGCAACGGCAAAAGGCAATGCTAACATCACAAGGATTGTGATTGCCAGCCAAATAATTATAGCTCTTTTATTAACCATCAGTATAATACTTATTTTAGTATGTCGGAAAGGCTCGATTCTACAAACATTGTCGGAGTAAACTCCACAATCCGGTAGTCGGCAATTCCGTTGATGTTGAACGGATCTTGAGCGATGATGGAGTCTACCAACGCGCGATTGTCAGACTTTATCATTATCACACCGCCAACGCGGGGAGTCTGCGGACCGGATGCGATGAAATCGCCAGCCGCATAGTGCTCGGCAAGATAGTCACGATGTGCCTGAAGGAAACGGTCGACTTCTTCAAGCGGTTTTTTATATGTCAGAATTGCAATAAACATGGCTGTCCGGTTTTTCCAGCGTTTGAGTTGTGGAAAGAATTGACGCATCATGTCTTTTGCCTGTTCCTGTGTCAAGGTCTGTCCTGACTCCTTGTTTATCTCGTCGGTAAACTGAGCGCAATGTTCAATCATCTGCTCCATAGTGAAGTCTTGTGTGAATCTGCCATCCTTATAGCAGTAGATACAGTAATCCTCGTTGCGACTGCCATCAGCATTAGTACCTTTGTTGTCTGTAGTCAGCGGCATTCCGCAGCTTTGACAAAATTTATGTTCCATATTCTTATCTTATTTTTGTTTAATCAAACCTTCCAAGACAATCTTAGAAACCTCAGCAATGATGGCTGAGGTCGTTGCTATGTCGTAATTGGAATCAGCAACAAACACGGCAATAGAATATCTTGTACCATTAGGCAAATTCACATATCCACAATCATTTACTGCGGATATGCGACCTTCGGGTGTCGGAAATCCTGTACCTGTCTTATGTCCTATCAGGGCATTAGTAGGCAAAAGGGGGAAAGC
>Ga0137299_1147_pt1 | contig 5672 bp, 6 predicted proteins | sample RamsorwD2O_NANAD_FD_97185 | JGI IMG/M metagenome (GOLD analysis project Ga0137299, IMG submission 97185) | Mouse cecal microbial communities from Vienna, Austria - N-Acetylneuraminic acid amended with D2O_NANAD | ecosystem: Host-associated > Mammals > Digestive system > Large intestine > Cecum...
GACGACTGTCTGCAAGGCAGCGGCTCCGATGATTCCGTTCATGACGGAAGAGATTTATCAGAATCTCGTAAAGAGTGTGGATCAGGAGGCTCCTGAGAGCATCCACCTGTGTGACTTCCCGGCTGTGGACGAAAGTCTTTGTGATAAAGAGCTGGAAGAAAATATGGACGCTGTACTGAAGATTGTAGTTCTCGGACGTGCGTGCAGAAACAGTGCAAGCATTAAGAACCGCCAGCCGATCGGGCAGATGTATGTAAAAGCACCTTCAGAGCTGCCGGAATTTTATCAGGATATTATCCGCGAAGAATTAAATGTAAAAGCCATTGAATTTACGGATGATGTTTCAAACTTCACCACTTATAATTTCAAACCGCAGTTAAAGACGGTTGGACCGAAATACGGAAAACTCTTAAACGGTATCCGCAAGCATCTGACAGAGCTGGACGGAAATAAGGCCAAAGCAGAGCTGGATTCCAAGGGAATGCTTGAGTTTACTGTGGATGGTATGCCGGTGGAACTTTCCGAAGAAGATCTCTTGATAGAAATGGTGAAGCAGGAAGGCTTTGTGACAGAGGCGGACAGTGAATTTACTGTTGTGCTGGATACGAATTTGACAGAAGAACTTCTCGAAGAAGGATTTGTCCGCGAAATCATCAGCAAAGTCCAGTCTATGAGAAAAGAGGCGGGATTTGAAGTGATGGATAAGATCACGATCTTTTATGAAGCAAATGAAAAAGTCAACGAGCTGATCTCAAAAAATGAAAGTACTGTCATGAACGATGTGCTGGCTACGGGGATTGTGTCAGGAGAGGCAGCAGGCTTCACGAAGGAGTGGAATATCAACGGAGAAAAAGTAACTCTTGGGGTGAAAAAGAACGAAGAATAAAAATCATCAGATAAAGATGAAAAAGAGATGGGCGGGATATCATCAGCAGATGGGTATCCCGCCCATCTTTTGCAGATAAAAAGCAGGGATATGTAAACGATAAAATATTGTATCACTTTAACTTTTTTAGCATAGACAAAACGTCTGGCTGGGTAGGAGTAAATTTCATGTGAGATATCCCGAAAGCAGTAATAATGTGGCCTGGATTCAAGTTTATTGCCTTTCAGATATGGATCATTCATGTCGTGGAAAAATTCATCTTTTATAATGTAGAATCCTGAGATTGTCATATAAATATCCCTTTTTAGTATAATTATGTAAATAAAGATTATAAAAACTTCCCACAATTTGTGGGAAGTTTACAACCCAACTACTTATATACCGCATATTGGTCAGCGGTAAACTTTGTATATTTATCATAACAAGGTTTTTACGTACTGTCAATATTTATTTCTATTTATATACAATTATGATTGATTATGTAAAATAGTTTTTGGAATACATTCTGCCTGTCCTGAATAAAATAATAAGACGGACAGGAAGGGGGATTTTGATGAGAAATAAATTGTCCTACCTTTTCTTTTTACTGTTTCTGTTCTGCAGTGTTCCATATCTGCTGACAGTAGTGCTTTCAGGAAAAGAAGAAGCAAAACCTGTGGATTTTCAGACACACACCAGCGGCTATACTGTGACAGTAAGCGGAAAACCAATGGACTTAGAAGCCTATCTGCTGGGTGTATTGCCGACACAGATTTCTATGGATGATGAAAAAGAGGCGCTAAAAGCCCAGGCGGTCATTTTGAGGACAGATATTATACGAAGAATGGGTGATAAAAAGAACATAAGCCAGGATTCTCTTCCATACAAATATGAGTCGGATGACAACCTTCAGGAAAAGTTAGGGGAACAAAAATATAAAATAACCGATCAGTCAAGAAAACAGGCAGTCGGGGAGACGACCGGGGAGGTCATGACATATGAGGGAAAGTACATACAGCCGTATTTCCATGGCATCAGCGTCGGTACTACTTTGAGTGCCAAAGAATGGTTCGGAAAAGAGATCCCTTATCTTCAGGAAAAAGACAGTTTGAAAGATGTGGAATCATCGGAATATATGACTGGTATCCCAGTTACATACGGACAGGTGGTGACTCAGCTAAAAAAGGAGAAAAAGATCAGTCTGTCGGTGGAAGAAGCCAAGAAATCCATACGAATCAAAGAAAAGACGGGAAACGGTTATGTCAAAAAGGTACAGGTAGGAAAATATGTTATGACCGGAGAGGCGTGGGCAAAATGCTTTCAGCTGAATTCTACCAACTTTTATCTGGAGCCGTATGACGGCAAACTGAGGATGGTCGCCTTGGGAAAAGGACTTGGACTCGGACTGTCCCAATACGGAGCCAATGAGCTGGCCAAGGACGGAAAAAGCTATAAAAAAATCTTAAAATATTATTACACAGGAATTCAAATTACAAAAATGTCTGATCAGTGAATAAAGCCTCTGAATTCGGTAAAACTATCACTGAGGTGATGAAAATGAAAGGACATAACCGGGACGTCTCTTCCCCATTAAAGAAATACTATGCGGTGATGCTGGTAGGACTGGCCCTTTTTATCGGGATCATGACATATTACAGCATAGAATTTAAAAATAAAAGAGACTTAGCAAAACAGCAGGTAGATTTAAACAAGGATTCTGTCGGTGTCAATAACGGGGCTACCGAGGGAACAACAGAAGCAACGACAACAGAAGCGACAGAGGCAGAGACTGAAAAGACCACAGAGACTATGAACCAGAATACGGTATCATATGATGGAAAAACAAAGCTTGCCTGGCCGCTGACAGGAAACATTCTGATGCCTTACAGCGTAGACTCCACTATTTATTTTGAATCCCTGGATCAGTACCGGGTAAATAAGGGAATCATGATCGAGGCAAAAGAGGGAATGGCAGTAAAAGCTCCGAAAAATGCAAAAGTAGAAGAAATCCGCAAGACCGAAGAATACGGACAGACTGTACTCCTGGATTTAGGAAATGGTTACACCGCTTTCTACGGACAGCTGAAAGATCTTGCTGTGAAAGAAGGAGATATGGTGACCAAGAACCAGATCCTCGGTAAGGTGGCGGCTCCTACTGACTGCTTTACACTGGAGGGTGCAAATGTGTACCTGCAGATGGAAAAGGACAAGAAGACAATTAATCCAACCAGTTATTTAGAATAGTGGAACAAAGATGTAAAAATATCGTATACTATATAAGAAGCAAAAATAACAGTCAATGTACTTTCTACTTTACTTTGCTTTTTAGGGTATTTTACTTTTCACATCTTTGGCTGCTGTAGAAGAAAGGCTGCCGCTTCGGCAGCTTTTTCTTCGAATAAACGAAGGAGAATTATAGATGAAGAACTATACATATATTTTAAAGTGCAGCGACAAGAGTCTCTACACAGGATGGACCAATGACATTGAAAAACGGCTGAAGTCCCACAACGAGGGCAAAGGCGCCAAGTACACAAGAGGCCGGACGCCGGTTGAACTTGTGTACCTGGAGGAGTTTGATACAAAAGAGGCGGCGATGAAAAGAGAAGCCGCCATAAAAAAGATGAGCCGGGCAGAGAAATTAAAACTGCCCGGCATAAAAGTGTGAGTTTTTCAGCACTATTTCCGTCGCACTTTGTTGTAGAATCGTTGCGAGCTGTAACCGTGAATCCGGAACGGTCTACTGTGTGTGCAGATACTCTTCTGTTCATGACTGCTCCTTCTAGGCCAATTACAATTATCGGAGTAGAAGAAAAAGCTTCGGTAAAATTCACCCTTGCATCTACGGTAGAAGAAGCGTTTACACTGACACTTCCTCGGTTTATCAATATTTTTCTATTTGCAAATTTATCTAGTTGTGAATTGGTATTATCTAAGCTGGTTTTATCTGCTTTTAAAGCCGAAGTTGTATTATTTAAAGCCAAATCTAAATCATCAGCCCTACGATTCACTTCACTGATCGCTTCTGTATGTTTCCGGTAAGCCTCAATATTCACCAACCCGCTGGAATCCAGTACAACTTCAAACGGTACCGTATTGGAAGTATTAAAATAAAAATTCCACGTAACAGAGTACCCCGGGCTTTCTGCTTCAGAAGGAACATGTTTCGCCTGTGATGCCTGTGAAATGCAAAACAATATCTCACCTTCATCCGGATCTTCCGCGAAAAAACCAACCTGCCATAAGTCATAGCTCTCTTTTAAACCTGTGTTTTCCCAAATATTCATTTCTTTCTCCTTTGTAAAAAAATGATTTGTTAACTGCAGAAATGAATATAGCATGATGACCGCGGGCAATGTGGGCAAGTTTGGGTTTGCGCAGAAAAAAAGAAACACAATGCTTCTGTGTTTCTTTTGATATCTCCCCAATATGCTGCCTCCAAACAAAACGTTAAATAAAAAACATCATGATCAAATGGCAGGCGCTTCCTCCCATGACGAACAGATGAAAAATTTCATGCAGTCCGAAATTCTTCCGGCACTTCTTTTAAAATGCTTTCAATATCTTCTCTGAATCCCATGTTCAGCATCTCGTCCGCCTCATCCAGGACTACCATTTTCAAATCTTCTAATTTTAAAGTATGACGGCGCATATGGTCCATGATACGGCCCGGTGTTCCTACTATAATATTGGCTCCTGCTTTGAGGGACCGGATCTGATTTGTAATGTTCTGTCCCCCATAGATCGGAAGCACTTTTGCTCCATGCATAAATTTGGCTAATTTACGGATCTCATCTGCCACCTGGATCGCCAGTTCTCTTGTGGGACATAAAATCATTGCCTGAGGCTTTTTCACCTTGGTATCCAACTTTTCCAAAAGCGGTATTCCAAATGCAGCGGTCTTTCCGGTTCCTGTCTGTGCCTGACCAACAATGTCTCTTCCCTCAAGAATCACCGGGATTGCCGCCCCCTGGATCGGAGAGGAAGCCTCAAAGCCCATCTCTTTCACTGCTTTTAATATTTTATCATTAATATTCAACTCATCAAATCTTACTGCGTCCATAAATTCCTCTGTATCTTTCTCTTTCAATCAAAAATAATGCTCCGGGTTGTCAGGCATGCTGACAATCCAGAGCAACAACGTTATCAACTATAACACATTTTCATGTTCCGCGTCAAGAAGACGATGTGCCTGTCTTTCGACAATTAGTGACGGCCGCAGCCGTGCTCCCCGCAGTTTCCGTCATGATGGTGGTCTTCACCGTGATGGCTGCACATGACATTTTCGTCATAGGATAGTTCATTTTTAAGCAGATCCTCAACAGCCTGATCCGCGCTTCCGGAAACTCCTCCGTACAGAGTAATTCCTGCTTCCTTTAAAGCTTCCTGTGCCCCTGCACCGATTCCGCCGCAGATCAGAGTATCTGCCCCGTGTTCCTGTAAAAATCCTGCCAAAGCACCGTGCCCGCTTCCCATGGTGGATACGACTTCACTGTTTAACACTTCTCCGTCGGCTGTTTCATAAATCTTAAACTGCTCTGTATGTCCGAAATGCTGAAAAATATCTCCGTTTTCAAAAGTTACTGCTATCTTCATCTTTCTTTCTCCTTTTCTATTTTACAGCAGTGCCCGCTGCATTTTTCTTTATCTCCAGAACAGAGTGTATAATCCCCGCCCTGAATCTTTAACATTTTTCCATGAATGAGAGCATCAGCCAGCTTAGTTCTGGCAGAATCGTAGATGCCTGTAACCGTGGTCCTGGCAATCCCCATCTGCTCCGCACACTGCACCTGAGTGAGCTTTTCCC
>Ga0137299_1158_pt1 | contig 5065 bp, 5 predicted proteins | sample RamsorwD2O_NANAD_FD_97185 | JGI IMG/M metagenome (GOLD analysis project Ga0137299, IMG submission 97185) | Mouse cecal microbial communities from Vienna, Austria - N-Acetylneuraminic acid amended with D2O_NANAD | ecosystem: Host-associated > Mammals > Digestive system > Large intestine > Cecum...
AAACTATTAATATGAACCTTAGACAGAAAATTATATCAAAAGTCTCTCTATGATTTTTAATTCATAGGAAAGTTCTACGAGCTTCCCTATGTAATAAAAACGCTCCGTGGTTTATGCACAGATGCGTAAGGAAATTATTTGCCTGCGGCAAATTGCATCTGGCACGCAAAGTTGTCAAGCCCCTCAAAGAGTGAGGGGTTGGGGCGTTGAAGTGGGCTTGCCCACTTTGTTCTTTTTTCTTAAGAAAGACCTTGTCACGCTAACGCGTGAAAGACTTTCCTAAAAAATAAAAGAAGCTATCCAACGATAGTGATATAAAACTCATATATAATTATGCACAATAAATTGACAGAAATGATATATAAATTATACAAGATAGCAAGAAATGATTGACTGATATACCGATATACCGGTATACTAATTATATCAAAAGTACAGGTTCATTTTAGTTTTTTAAAGAGAAGGAGGTAACTGTAATGTATTTATTTTTATCACACAAATTAGATCCGGAAGGATTGGCGTGGCCGGGGGAGCCGGTTATTAAGGTGGAGCAGATGACCGATGTATCAGATGACTGTCCATTTTGTTCCTATATAAGCACTTTGCCCAATCATTTCGGAACCCATATGGATGCTACTACCTCATCTTCTAAAAAGCCTCATCATATTGTTAACAATTATCTAATACTATAGCATATCTTTCAGATTCTTTCATCCACTGCAATTTATTATAGAAGAAAAAACATCCTTTTCTCCAATACATTTGAAAAAAAGGATGTCCGTAAATTTACAGATTACTAAAAGATCACTCGATGGAGCATTGCCGCAAGAAATGCTCCGATCAAAGGACCTGCTATGGGAACCCACGCATATCCCCAGTTTGATCCTTCTTTATTCTTTATAGGGACAAGCGTATAGATAATACGGGGCATAAGATCTCTTGCCGGGTTAATGGCATAACCGGTCAGTCCCCCAAAAGACATGACCCCTCCTGCTACTCCGCAGAATACAAAGAACATTGCCACTCCATTTGCCGGATTTTGATGTCCGAGGGAAAGCAGGACAAACATGAGACAAAAGGTTGCCATGATCTCCGACAGACAATTCCGCCAGGAATTCTGAATTGACGGACCTGTGGTAAATACACCCAGCTTGGTACCCGGACACTCTTCTTCATCCAGATGATCTTTATACAGCTGCCAGATGATCAAAGCTCCGATAGATGCCCCGATGCATTGTGAGATGATATATCCCGGAACAAGGCTTCCGCTCAAATTTCCTGCTGCCCAAAAACCCACCGTCACTGCCGGATTGCAGTGCGCTCCGGATACAGGTCCGAAACATACTGCTACCGTCACCATTGAAACACCCCATCCAAGAGCTGCTACAATACCTCCGGCTCCGCACATACCAGATTTACTCAAAGAAATATTTGCACAGACACCCAATCCTAACACCATAAATAATGCAGTTCCAACCAGTTCTGCAAGATACAGATTCATATGTTCCATCTGCCACTCCTTCCTGAACCGCCGTTTTATCTGCGGATCAATTCCTCAACAGCCTCTTTCAGCGTATAAGTCTCTCCTACATTACCCGGAAAAATAATATATGGGATTTTCGGAAATTTACTTTGTTCATCTGTCTGCCAGACAGGAATTCCCGGTTTGATCTGGCCCATAACATTTGCTTTTTTCACTGAAAGTGCTTTTGTACCTATATCACTGGATGTAATACCTCCTTTAGCAACTACAAAGGCAGGAACAATTTTCAGTCTTCCCACCAGAGCCTGAACCCCCTGTGAAATTTTTACAGACCGGAGCAGAGCTTCCGTTTTGCTGTCATTGTCAACTGTCAGCAGTCTGCGTTTTGTATAACATACGGCAGTCTTCCCGGATGCTATGATCTGTTCGCTAAGACTTACCACCCGGCTGATCTCATCCTCAAAAACCTGATCTCCCTTCAGTACCAGATCTGAATTAAACTCAATTCCAGTTACTTCGTCTAATGTCAGAAGTTCCTTTAACTGGGCTGTTGTCTTATTGGTATGAGAGCCTACCACCACAATTCCCCCATTGTTTGTGTCCGCAGTTATCATTTCATTTTTAGTCAAAAGTTCCCTGTCTGTTACCCCTCCGATTACCTTTACCAGGGATGCGGCCGACCGGAATAAAAATGTCTTTCCTTTCTCCATTGTCCGGTAGAGCGCAGTACAGAATACTTTAAGGTCACAATAATCCACTGCATTGACAATCACCTTATTGAAATTTTCAACAGTCATCAGCTTTTGCTCGATTTGTGCATAGTCACAGTTTCTGAGCATTTCAAGAGAAATGCAGATGGTATCTTCTCCCTTAAACACCCCTTCATTTTTTTCTTCCACATACTCTCTCAGATCTGAACTCTTGTATCCGAATGTTTTATCTTTGGAAAATTCCGTCTCTCCGGCCGGCACCAGCATTTCATTATCTTTTACATAATGGACGTTATCAATGGTGTATCTTCCGCCTTCTTTAAAAAAGAAACACAGAATTTCCCCGTCAACAGGATGATCGCCCTGTTTTTCCATGACTTGCTTTAAAGTATTTGTCTCTAAAGGATAATGCCCCCTTAGTGTAGAATCACTCCTGCTGATCAACACATATTTCTGATTCAATTCCCGGGAGATTTCTTCCACTGTCCGGGCAATTTCTTCATGCACCTGTCTTGTCTGTTTCGGTGTCATGGACCTGGAATTGGTTAATATGTAAAACAGTCTGTTTTCTTCGATAAACCCTTTTCTCATACTGGCTTTTGACCAGTCTGTAAATACCGAAATATCATGAACAGTCTGTATCCCGGTAGGGTCATCATCCAAAACAACAAACTTTATCTGACTTTTATTAATCTCTTCGTTCAGCAGCCGGCCGATCTTTCTTTCGTCAACAGGACTGTACTGCTTTAAAACTTCTATCGTCATATATTCAGCCATAATCCATCACCTCTCAGTATTCTCTGTTGTACTTTTTACTTCTGTCTGTGCAAGTTTCTCAAAATACTGGACAATCCCTGCATGATCGTCATTCATATGTCCCGATACCTTCAGTGCCTGAAAAACCTCAAAAAGCTGGCTGGTAAAAGGCACCGGCACGTCGATTTCATGGGCTGTCTCAACCACGTTTTTAATATCCTTGTGATTAATAGAAATCTTCCCTCCCGGCTTAAAATTTCTTTCAAGGATCATCGGCATCTTTGCATCTAAGACAGCACTTCCGGCCAGTCCGCCTCTGATCGCCTTATAAACTTTGGACGGATCTGCGCCGGCCTTTGATGCAAGGACAAAAGCTTCCGAAACGGCAGCAATATTCATATTTACAATCACCTGATTGGCAAGCTTTGTAATGCTGCCGCTTCCGCTTCCGCCGATCAGCAGTGCCGAAGATCCCATAATCTCAAAATACGGAATCAGTCGGTCAAAAGCGTCCTGATCGCCTCCCGCCATGATGGCAAGAGTTCCTGAAACAGCTCCTGGTTCCCCGCCGCTGACAGGCGCATCCACAAAACTGACTCCCAGTTTTTCCAATTCTTCATAACATTCTTTCGACTGGACAGGGGTCACAGAACTCATATCACATATGACCGTTCCTTCCCTGACCGTGGATGCGATCCCCTCTTTCCCGAAAAGAGAGTCCTTTACAATCATTCCATTTGGAAGGATCATAAAAATAATGCCGCATTCCTTTCCAATCTGTGCCTTTGTTCCTTCCAAAGCTCCAAGGTCTGTCATCTGTTTTACTGCCTGATGATTCAGATCATTTACCATCAGCTCTACGTGTGCATTTTTTAAATTAATGGCCATTGGGAGTCCCATGATCCCAAGACCTATAAATCCTACTTTTGTCATTTTTCTGTCTCCTGTCATTTCTCTTCAATCTCTGCCATACATACAACCTGACTAGAATCCAGACCTTCAATCCTCAGTGGCGCATTGATAAAATTAAGTATTTTTGCATCCTTTGGAATTTCTGAGAGATGCATGTCTTCTATTCCTGTCACAAATTTTCCTGTATAGAATCCCAAGATATTTCTGTGGCAATCCGGAGGAAGTTCTCCTTCCGGCACTTTATCAGACGGCGATCCGATGGCCAGAAAATCCATTCCGATTCCTTTTAAGTCCGGAAAATTTTCTGAAAGGTAAATTCCTGCACTTGGCGCGATATATGGCCCTTCCTTTTGGTATCTCTCCGGCTCTGTAAACTTATACTGTTCAAATCCTGTACGGATCAGAGCAAAAGATACTTGTGATAAAACATCCGCAAAAGGTTCCAGATCCTCTTTGGTGATTCCCTGGGCATCGCTCTTTGGTATTTCTAAAAGTGCGGTTTTCTTGTGAAAGAAATATTCTACCGGCAGTTCATTTATACTGATTCCGTTTTTAACAAAGTGTCTTGGAGCATCCATATGGGTTCCGAAATGATTGGGCAAAGTGCTTATATAGGAACAAAATGGACAGTCATCTGATACATCGGTCATCTGCTCCACCTTAATAACCGGCTCCCCCGGCCACGCCAATCCTTCCGGATCTAATTTGTGTGATAAAAATAAATACATTACAGTTACCTCCTTCTCTTTAAAAAACTAAAATGAACCTGTACTTTTGATATAATTAGTATACCGGTATATCGGTATATCAGTCAATCATTTCTTGCTATCTTGTATAATTTATATATCATTTCTGTCAATTTATTGTGCATAATTATATATGAGTTTTATATCACTATCGTTGGATAGCTTCTTTTATTTTTTAGGAAAGTCTTTCACGCGTTAGCGTGACAAGGTCTTTCTTAAGAAAAAAGAACAAAGTGGGCAAGCCCACTTCAACGCCCCAACCCCTCACTCTTTGAGGGGCTTGACAACTTTGCGTGCCAGATGCAATTTGCCGCAGGCAAATAATTTCCTTACGCATCTGTGCACAACCCGCGGAGCGTTTTTATTTCATAGGGAAGGTCGTAGAACTTTCCTATGAATTAAAAATCATAGAGAGACTTTTGATATAATTTTCTGTCTAAGGTTCATATTAATAGTTT
>Ga0137299_1170_pt1 | contig 4316 bp, 3 predicted proteins | sample RamsorwD2O_NANAD_FD_97185 | JGI IMG/M metagenome (GOLD analysis project Ga0137299, IMG submission 97185) | Mouse cecal microbial communities from Vienna, Austria - N-Acetylneuraminic acid amended with D2O_NANAD | ecosystem: Host-associated > Mammals > Digestive system > Large intestine > Cecum...
CATTGCGGTCGTCCACATTGGCGCGTGTCAGTACAAAGTTGATCAGCTCTCCTTTTTCGTTACATAGCAGATGCAGTTTGAAGCCGACATACCATCCCATCGGACTCTTCCCTTTGGCCGCAATATCCTTGAATACCTTCATGTTGAACTGGCGTTTGTTGTGTATGACCGGAATGCAGGTGCTGTCCACAAAACTTATCCCCGTGCACTCTCCGAAACACGCGAGCCTCAGGAACATGGTCATAGCCACAAAACATCGGGGCATGACCTCCACGAAGCGGTTGTAGGAGAATGTCTGCGGAAACAGATGCTTCCAGTGAATACGCACACATCCCAGATAATAGTGCTTGAAGTTTCGGTACGAATTGAAGTGGAAACAGATCAGAATCGTGATGACCTCGGCATCCGACATCATGCGCTTTCTTTTCCGTTTTGGAGTGTCAGTTGTGGACGGAAGTGCATTTTTTTGCCATCTCACCCTCAAATTCTTTGCAGAAATCATCTGCAATACAAAAAATTTCAGTAACTTTACTTTCGGTAATCATGATACAGTATTTATTGTTCGACACCTCTAAATTACTAAATATCAGTGATATTGCCAAAAGAATCGGCAGTTTTTTCAAGCTGCTGATTCAACTATTTTTTATGGTGCTCCTTATCCCGAACTCGCGTATTTAGCTATATTTTAAGGGCTTATGAGATGTTCTATTATAGATTCTCCATTTGAATAGGGATATGGTAATAGGCACACTGCGGATAGTAGTGCGAGAAATACTATTGCTATGATTGCCGTTCCACATCTTACTAATGACGGTGGAATTTCTCCGATGAGCTTACGAACTTTTTCAGAGCGAAGCTCAATCTTATCGTGGGAGTGGTTTGATGTTTCCATTTTAGTTTCCAAGTTCAAGTTGGTTTTTTACAAGGTTGTAGTATGCTCCTTTTTTCTCTATGAGAGATGTATGGTTTCCCACTTCGACAACTTTACCTCCATCAAGTACAATAATTTGATCAGCGTTCTTTACGGTTGAAAGACGGTGGGCAACCACCACTACAGTCCTGCCCTTGTAGAATTCATCAAGGTTCTCAACAATTGCTCTTTCGTTTTTGGCATCGAGGGCGTTTGTCGCCTCATCTAAGAAGATGAAGTCTGGATTTTTATATACTGCACGGGCAATCAGAATTCTTTGCTTTTGTCCTTGGCTTAGCCCAACACCATCACGACCGATCAAGGTATTATATTTTAAAGGCAATCCCATAACATACTCATGAATATTGGCAATTTTTGCCGCTTGCTCAAGCCTTTCAACATCAATATCTCCATCATTCACGGCTATGTTTCTAGCAATGGATTCTGAAAATATTACCCCGTCCTGCATAACTACTCCACAATGACGTCGCCACCATTTGAGACTATATTCATTGATGTTCCGACCAGCTATTGAAATCTTGCCTGCCATGACAGGGTAATAACCAAGCATAAGCTTGATTAGTGTGGTCTTTCCGCTACCGGACGCTCCAACAATAGCGGTGACCTTCCCGGCGGGAATGGAAAATGAGACTCCTTCCAGAGTCTTCTTCAACGCATGTGGGTCATATTTGAAATCGACATTATCTATCCCGATTGATTTCTCATTATCAAAGACAGTTACCTGATTCTCTTTCGTCTCCTCGTTCTTTCCCTCATGAATCTCGTTGATTCTTTCAAGCGAGATTTTTACATCCTGCAAGGAATAAATGAAACTCATGAACTGCTCCACCGGAGAGTTGAGCTGCCCTATGATATATTGCACAGCGAGCATGGAACCTAGTGTCATCTGTCCGTGTATCACGGCGGTGGCCGCCAGCACAATAATTATGATGTTCTTCACCTCATTTATGAATATGGATCCAGCCTCCTGAGTCTGCTGTAGTTTGAGAACCTTCATTTGCACATTGAATAGGTCTGCCTGCGTATCCTCCCATTCCCAGCGACGTCGCCGCTCACAGTCCTGAAGTTTTATTTCCTGTATGGCGGTTATCAACTGGTATGTTTTGTTCTGATTTATTGCCTGTTGCTCGAACAGTTCATAATCTAGGATTTTTCTTCTTCTTAAGAAAGAAGTAATCCAAAATCCGTAACATATACTCCCAGTTGCAAAAATGCCGAATATAAAAGGATTGTATATAAAGAGCACTATACCGAATATTATGAAACTTAGGAAAGTAAACACGATATTTAGAACTTGCCCTGTCAGAAAATTCTGTACACGCGAGTGGTCGCCTATTCTTTGGAGGAGATCGCCCATCAGTTTAGTGTCGAAGAACGACATCGGCAGTTTCAACAACTTTATAAAGAAGTCGCTCACTAGTGAGATATTTATGCGCATTGAAATATGTAGCAAAAGCCAACGACGAATAAAGTCTGTGGCGGTACGCCCTATTACAATCATAAGTTCTCCGAGCAGCACGAGCCAAATAAACCCGATATCCTTATGTCTTATGCCTATATCGACAATCCACTGTGTGAGGAACGGCATTATCAGTTGTAGAATACAACCCAATAAAAGACCTACGAAAATCTGAAAAATATGCTTCTGATATTGTTTAATATAACCTAATATAAATCGCAATGACCGCTTTTTTATACCATTGCACTCATTTATTTTGATTATTTTGTGTGGGGGATTGAATATCATTGCAATACCACACATTTCTTCTTTGGAGGATGCGTAGGACCAATGGTTAAATAAATGCTCTCTACTATACGTTATAATGCCTTTTTTGGGATCTGCTATTATATATCTTTTGTCATCTTTTGAAACTTCATATAAAACAACAAAATGGTTTTGTTCCCAATGAAGGATACATGGTTTTGTTATTTCTGCAAGTTTATCAATATTTAGTTTTACACAAAAACATTCAAAGCCATAATTTAATGCCGCCTCTTGCAGAGAAAGTAAAGAAACACCTTCCTTTGTTGCAGAACAAAGATGGTCAATTGTATTATCCGAAACAATTAGCCCATAATACTCAAAAATCATTTGTAGGCATGAAGGTCCACATTTCATCGAATCCTTTTGCAGTCTAAACGGAAATTTCTTCATCAATCCTTAGTCATCAAGCATTTAATTAGACCTTTCATCCGGAGGTAAGTTTCTATATGGTTTGGAGAAGGGCAAAGATACTGAAACATACAGAATCTACAGTTAGAGAAATTTCTAGTAATTGTCCAGTCAAAGGTCCCGTTAAGAAAATCGCCCTTATACGTGTCATATAATTGATTCAATTCTATTATATAATCGCTAGCCAAAGAATAGCATACTTTTCCTTTGGGGAATACATATATTTTACCCCAAAAATTGCTATTTATTAAGTTGTTGATCTTGATTGTTCGATATTTATTGTCAATATTCAACAAATCATCGTTAGATATTGAAAGCAATGACTTTATAAAATCTATGTTGTCGGATGTTAAAACAGGGCATGATTTAATTTGGCAACCAATCTCAGATAGATTGTTCGCATCATAAATGTCTTCTTCATTTGTGATTTTGACATAAATCGAATGAATCATGTCCTTTATGAAGATATCAGATTTATCACATGGTAAATCTAACAATAAAGTGTATTTTGTTTTATTTTGTCTAATAAAATCACAGAGTTCGGGGGATGATTTAAGGGTTCGTAATGACAAAATAGGATTGATAGTGACAGCTGGGTGTTTTTCAGAAATATAATCAAGAAGATGACAATTAATACCACAGATATTCAATGTCATGTTAGGATTTATATCAACAAGTTTATTGATATAGAGGTCTATATCATTTTTGTCCATTTTAGACAATACGCGGCATATACTGTTATCTGGAATAGATTCAACTCCTGTGATACATTTGATATAATCCCGGCAGTCTTGATTTGCCATATCTACAAATATCGTACAATTGGATATGAACCTTCCGATATTATATTTGGAATAGATAACAGACTTTCTGTACGCCTCAATTCCAGAGACTTCATTAATCTCAGAATAAAACTGTAAGGGCTGTGACGACGCTGACACAATATCACCCATAAAGTTTTTATTGGTGACGATTATTATAGGTGTTTGTAGATCCTCTTCTGCAATTTTTACGGTTCTTTTTGGAGAAGAAAGTAAGCTTAGTCCAATTTTTATTGATTGGATGTCTTTAAATGTGAATGCCTTATCATCAAGCAAATTGATAAGAATTATTCCACTTTCGCAGCCTCTTATATATACATACGGCTCTATGTAGAAATATAATGATTTCTTCATGACTATATAATTGACACAGTTCTAATAATATTGCGTA
>Ga0137299_1173_pt1 | contig 4231 bp, 4 predicted proteins | sample RamsorwD2O_NANAD_FD_97185 | JGI IMG/M metagenome (GOLD analysis project Ga0137299, IMG submission 97185) | Mouse cecal microbial communities from Vienna, Austria - N-Acetylneuraminic acid amended with D2O_NANAD | ecosystem: Host-associated > Mammals > Digestive system > Large intestine > Cecum...
GTTAGTAAAATTGCCGTATCCCACGAAGTGCATAGCCTCGCAGGGATGAAATGTCATCTTCCATCGGTCTGAAACGGCACGAAGCATATAGCGGAACTTGCTATTGCGGCCCGTTTCAATGATGTCAGTGATTCTGAAATATGCGGTATAGAAGCCGGAGAAATGAAAGTTACCGATGGAGTCATCAGAGTCAGCGGTGGAATTGTTGGATGTGTCGTAACCATCGTGGAAAATACCCATACAGATGTCATCAATGGCTACCGTACCAATCTCGCCATCCTCAAGATGAAGAATGACAGTGCCGAGACAGACAGAAACAACAAAGAAAATGATGTCGAGGTAGTGGCAGAAGTAGAATTCAGCTAACAATCAATATCAAAGTAAAATATGGCAAATCAAGATTTAGGAACAGCAACACTTGTGACTTCCGCACTCAAATCAAACTGTGTGTTTATGGAAATCAACGGCTCTGTACGCCGCATCACACTTGACAACCTCATGAATGTCATCAATACCGGCGACGAGATGCTTCTGCGTCAGGTCGCATGGGGTGTGCCACTCAAACAGAATCAGACCAGCCAGGCATGGGGTGTTATCGGCAACACCGGTATGAGAGCCGAATATGAGTCCATGTGCGGACGCTATCTTGTTACCCCCAAGGGACTCGCGGCAAAGCTGTCCCCGACCAATTCCGCGATATATGCGGACGGCACGACTCTCGATGAATCAAAAGGGAATGTCATGTTCATCGGCCCGCGTCTCTATTATGTAATAAAGCAGGACGCGGCAAGCGGTGTAGATTATCTCTGGCTCTCGCAGCTCCCCATCGGCGGACACTATATCGGCGACTGCCATAACGATGAATACATCTGCATCGCGGCATACAAGGGAAGTATGTCAGGAAGCACGCTCGTATCTCGTTCGGGTGTCACCCCGACAGGTGCCAAAACGATAGAACAGTTCTGGACTGCGGCTCAGGTGAACGGCAAAGATTGGGGTCTCACCAACTACGACCATCGCCGTTATATGATGATGCTCGGACTCGGACACTACGGAAACCCGAACATTCAGACACAGCTCGGCAATGGTGTCGGCGGCGAGGGCGGTTGGAAGGACGTGTGGAGCGCAGCTTCAAAATTGCTGACCGGCGCAACAAAAAGTCTCGGTGACGCTCTCGCCAAAATCAGTATCGCAAATCTCGTTAACACATCCGACAGCACCATACACACGACAAATTCATCACGTGTGAATCTGTTCGGAATCGAAGACCCCTACGGATGGCAATATGAGATGATTCAGGGAGTATACTGCGGAAACTCCGAAAATTCAGCTCAGACCGGTCAGGAAATATTCATCTATGAAGGCAACCGTATGCCGACAGCGGCTGAACTTTCCACCCACCCCAATGGCAAATACCGTCAGCTCGCCCGAAGAGCCGTTACGGCTAATTCAGAGGGGTATATCTCAAAGATGATTATTGGCGAATACTTCGACATATTCGGCTCTGCAATCGGAGGCGGCGCGACATCCTATTGGGGTGACTATGAGTATATCAACAACACAGGCCAGCTTGTGCTTTGGGGCGGCCATGCGTCTTACGGCTCGTTTTGCGGTCTCTGCCTCGCGTCCTCGAGGCTCGCTTTCTCATATGCGTACGCGAATTCTGGCTCTCGCCTTGCTTATTACGGCCCGCTCACGTTCATGTCCGGCAAACAGCTCGTTGCGGCCGCATAAGTAATCAACTCCATCGCTGAACAAAAGAAAAGAACTTTGACATTCTGAAAGAAACTTCCAAATCCGTCCGAAAGAGCAATCACGGAGCGGTCTCGTTTTCGGGACGTGCAGCGTGAACGGCTCGCGGACGGTGGGTGGAGGGGGACAGAGCTTGTGCTTTGGGGCGGCAATGCGAATAACGGCTCGTTTTGCGGTCTCGGCATCGCGAACTCGAGGAACGCTTTCTCGAATGCGAACGCGAATTACGGCTCTCGCCAAACTTGACATACAGGAGAAATCCTGAAAACCGTTCCCCGAACCCTGACCCTGCATCTAACTCGATTCGACTGTGCAGCGTAACGGAACTTAGACACAGTTCCGTGAAGCCAAAAAATCTCGTAAGCGGAAAGGTCTGTCTCTTGCGGGCAGACAAGCGGGGCAAGTAGGTTGACTCTCGAAAGCTCCGGGCAGGGATTCCAAGCAAGCGTCCGCTTGCCTATGTGGAATCTTTTTATATAGGTCTGAAAAAGACATGAGTTTGGCAAACACGACACTTCTTTCAGAATGACGATACACGTATAGACATGGAATATCTCACGGCTGACATATCAGACATTGACTGGCGTTCACTCTCCTGCTCAGAGATTGACGCGTTGCTGTCGGCACGTATCGAACGTTACGAGTCCGCCATAAGGATTAACGGCGGCAAACGTCCGAAACGAGAGGGACACATCATTGAGCGGATAGCTACAATGGATAATCTTCTTGCCGCCGACGATACGGCACAAAAAGGGAAATCGCAACGCCGGATTGTCAAAAGCGGCAGGGTGTTTCATGTCCCGCACCGCTATATCACACGGCACAATCAAAGAAAGTTTCAGGAACTCCGTGAACTTCAACTCATGATTCTGACGCTTGACTTCCCTCCTTGCGAGTACACATCGCAGGAAATCAAGACCGATGCCGGCAAAGTCAGGGAGATAATCAAACAGCATTTCTATCCGTGGCGCATACTTCATCATGCGGTACTGCGTGTAATCGAGCCAAAGGTCTATGGCAGTCTGATACCCGGCGCATTCGCCTGCATCAAAGGGCGCGGGCTTCATTACGGTGTCAGGACTCTGAAAAAGATGCTTCGCCGACACCCGGAATGGAAATGGTTTTGGAAGACCGATTTCAAGAAGTTCTATCAGTCGATTCCACATGAGCTGATTGAGGCAGAAATGACCGCTCTATTCAAGGACAGACATTTCATAAGGCTTATACGGATTATCCTTTTCAACTATGCAAGCGATGAAAACATAATACAGACCCTGAATGAAGAATCCGAACGCACGAAGAGGAACGCCTATCGGTGCTGTCACAAGTCAGATGATAGGCAATCTGTCCGGCAAGCGCATTGACCACGCCGTAGTGTATAAAGGAAGGAATCACGGCTACTTGCGTTATTGTGACGATACGCTCGGACTTGCAAGAACCAAGGCCGAAGCCCGCAGGAAACTCCGAATATTCTATGAGAAGTCATCTGAACTCGGACTGTGTGTGAAATCCAACATTGTAATCTCACCAATCGGACATGAAAGAGAACCCGGACAAAGGAAGAAAAGGAAGCGTCAGCGCGGCGGTAACAGACGGAAGACGCATTGACTTCCTCGGCTACTGTTTCACTCACGGCAACGTGAGATTGCGCAAATCAATAAAGAAGTCTTTCGCAAGAAAGGAAAAGAAAATCAGAACGGCAAAACGCCGCCTGGAGACACGGGCTTCATATTGGGGCTGGTGCAAATGGGGCAACTGCCGTCATTTATGGCAAACTATAACAAAAAACGACATGAGTTTTTCAGAAATGGGAATAACCGGAAGAAGCACTACCAAGGACGGACAGCGTTTCTTCGACATACGTAAAGTCAGGGCAATGGAGATTCTGAACGTCCCTATAACAGTCTTAGATTTCGAGCCGGACGTGAAGACTCGCAATGGCGGTGGACGCTATGCCGTCAAGATAGTCTTCGAGAATCAGGAAGCGAAGTTCATCACGAACTCTTTCACCCTGAAGTCCCAGCTCGACCAGGCAAAAACAATGAACGCGCTTCCGATTCAGACAAAGCTCAAAAAGCGAGACATCGGAGACGGAATTACAGATTACATATTTGAATAATCCCAAAACAAGAAAAAGAAATGAAGACATTAGAACAAATCCCGGTGATTCCCGAAAGCGGCATCATCATACGTCAGGAGGGCGCAGTCCTCAGAATTTTCTTCGACATCATGAAAGCTCCAGATCCTCAAATCACGGACGGCTCAGAGGAATCCCCGTCACAGCCGGAAGATTTATGCGAGTGCTATAACGTTGATGTGCCCGCGCCCATCACCTATGGCTCGATAGTTTCGGCAATTGTCAATGACAGATACTCTGCGGATGACGTTCAGGCTCTCTCCGCAAACTTCATTGACGCGAAAGACACCCGAAGCTCTGTCGAAGAAGACAAGCGCGAGGAATATGTCAATGAATGGTCGG
>Ga0137299_1177_pt1 | contig 3974 bp, 4 predicted proteins | sample RamsorwD2O_NANAD_FD_97185 | JGI IMG/M metagenome (GOLD analysis project Ga0137299, IMG submission 97185) | Mouse cecal microbial communities from Vienna, Austria - N-Acetylneuraminic acid amended with D2O_NANAD | ecosystem: Host-associated > Mammals > Digestive system > Large intestine > Cecum...
GCCTCTCTGGTATGCTGAATAACGCACAGCCTGCGACGCACCTACTGATCCTATGGACGTTCAGATTGCAGCTCCTGAGTGTTCTTCACATGGATTCACTCTGCAGGGTTCCCACTGTCTCCTGCTCACTGTAAGCGATAATCTATGCTACTTTTCTCAATCTACGCTTTTTGGATCATTATAGTTCAGTTTTGTCTGTCTTGTCAATTTATTTTTCTCTTTTTCTTTATTTCCTCTCTTGAGATTGACTGATTTACACAAAAAATACTATATAGTAAATTGGCCTGACAGGAATATACATATGAATACTAATAATTTTACTTCGGAAACGAGCATTTATATCATAGATGATCATTACAGGATCGTGCATTTCAACAGGGAGCTTCAGCAGGTCTTTCCAAAGATCTGCTGCGGTGATATATGCTATGAAGTTTTTGCGGGGAAAAAGCGCCGTGCAGCGGCTGTCCTCTTCATGCATAAGAGAACGAAAGCACGCTCTTTTATAATATGAAGATCTGTCCAAAGCCATCTATGAGGGCAATAAAAACCTGTTTTATAATCTCACGAATCTCTCTGCCTATGATGAATTATTTGAACTGAATCTCACAAAAGATTCCTTCAAAGTTTTATTCCATCTTTCTGACAAATATATTGTTCCCTCAGAAGAGGGATCTTTATCCACTTTGATGACCCAAGTTGTTGCCCGTCAGTTAGTCCATCCCGATGATGCCGCGGATTATCCTGACTTCTCGAATCTGGATACGATTATGGAACGGCCCAGCAATGCCTCTCCGTCTCCATTTCTTTTAGGCCAGTTCCGGAAAGCATTTTCCTGCTTCGGACAAGAGAAGGGAGAATAGAATTCAGACTGATTTCTGAAGACTCCTTTGAGGAATATGGCTATGCGGCAGAATCATTGGACCAGTACATCAGAACCCGTTTTTACAACGATTCAGTGCATCCCGAAAATCTAAGACAGATAAGACAGGACCTTTTAAAAGCCATGGAAAAAAATTCAGAATTTAAGGCTTCTGTCAAAATACGTCTTCCTCAGGAAGAAATAATCTCTATATCTCTGGATATCAGTCCATCTGATATTCTGCTGACATCTTTCCCCGTTCATACATCTCAATCTTATAATCCAGACGTTCCAGAGTCTCCTGCATATCCTGCATTTTCCGGACCAGACGTTTTCTCTGTTCCATGAGAATCGTTTTCCGTGCGTCAATGGTCTCATCTCCCCGGCGAAACAGCTCCACATATTCAATCAGTGCCTCGATCTGCACCCCGGCTTTCCGCATGCACTTCATCAATTCCACCCACTGGCAGGATGCCTGGTCATAATCCCGAATGCCGTTCGGCTTCCTCGGGACAGCCGGTATCAGTCCGATCCTCTCATAATATCTCAGCGTATCTGCAGTTATGTCATACTTTTTACTTACTTCTGCGATGGTCAAAATACTTTCCTCCATTCATTCCAAAGTCCTGGAAAATGACAGCGGGAGCTCCAGCCCATTGTCTTCCAGAAGTGTTTGATCCCTTAATATTTCTTCCGTGGGTCCGTCTGCCGCAAGTCTTCCGTCTGCGATCAGGATTGTCCTCTCACACGTATCATAGATGAAATCCAGGTCATGGGACGCAATGATCTTAGTCCCGGAAAGTCCGTTCAGGACATGGATCAGGCTGCGCCTGTTTTTGGGGTCCAGAGCCGCCGACGGCTCATCCATAAGGATCACCTCCGGCTCCATGGACAGGATCGATGCGATGGATGCCCTTTTTTTCTCTCCTCCGGACAGCCGGTAGATGTGCCTGTCTTTCATCTGCTCCATATGAACACTCTCCAGTGCTCTCAGCGTCCTCTCTCTTGTTTCCTCCTCAGAGAGTCCGTAATTGCGTGGAGCAAATGCCACGTCTTCATACACAGTAGACATAAACAGCTGGCTGTCTGAATCCTGAAACACATATCCCGTCTTCTTCCGAATATCTGCCAGGGACGCTTTCTCTGCCCGGATTCCTCCGATTCTGAGCTCTCCTTCATAGTCTGTCAGAAGCCCTACCATGAGTTTGAGCAGTGTAGACTTCCCCGCTCCGTTGGCCCCGATCAGTCCGATGCTCTCTCCATCTTCAGCAGTAAAATTTAAACCGGAAAGCACATTTTTTCTGTTTGATGAGGCTCTTTTTTCATAGGAAAAGGTGAGGCCGTTTACTTCAATTTTGTTCATACTTCCTCCGTATTCTATTCTAACAGACTTCCGGCAAGTTTAAAAACAGAAACATACCGCAGCAAAACAACGATACCCAGCCAGCCTGCCAGGTACACTGCACTTCTTCTGTCCATTTTCTGCTTCTTTGACAGACGGAAACTTCCGTCAAATCCCCGGAGCAGCATGCTCTCATAGACCGTCTGGGCCCGGTCGATACTTCTTAGCATCAGCTGTCCCAGTAAGGTTCCCCATGCCCGGTAATGGATTCCCTTCTGATCCGGCGCTCTCATGGAGTACGCCTGGGAGATCCGTTCGGCTTCTTTCAGCAGCACGATCACATACCGATAGATCAGAAGCACCATGGTCACCATAATCTTCGGCACATGCAGGAGACGCAGAGCATAACAAATGCTCTCCATAGACGTTGTCAGGATCAGCAGGTAAGATGCCAGCACCGCAAATGCTCCTTTGAGCATCAGTGTGGCCATGGAGATCATGCCGCCGGTTACCGGTAAAGGCCCGGCCCGGAAGAGTACGGCCCGGTCAAAAAACGGATTGGCAATCCCCACTGCACAGACGAGCAGAAGAACCGGCTTTAATTTTCTTATGCTTCTGACCGCAGAGATGCCTCCTGCCCGCATAGTTACTGCGGGATACAGGATCATGCCGAAGATTCCGCCCGGTTCATAGACAGGAAATGACATGGTAAAAGTGATATACCAGACGGTGACGAGAAGCTTGCTCAGAGGATGAATCCTGTTGATCCGCCCCTCTCTTGAAGCCATGGCATCCAGATGGTGTATTTCATGAATTGCCTCATTGATTCTGCTCATGACGTCCTTTCTTTCTAAACAGGCCGAACAGATAACAAACGGCTATACATAATACGATGACTGCCAGTCCGCCGAAGATGCCGGACAGAGAAGTTCCAAGCATCGTCTCCCGGTCCGGGATAGAATAATCCGGCAGAAGGGAGGTCAGACTCTGGATCTTCCCCGCCGCAGCGTGAACCGGACCGGACGCCGCAAGCTCCGCGGACCCTGTTATTTTTTGTATGGACCATTCCAGCCCGTCCGGGTTTGCAGATGCCGCCAGAGATAATGCTCCTCCGATCAGTATAAATGCTCCTGTGAGCGCAAGCAGCACTTTTCGGAAAGAGAGCTTCGGCTTCTTTGCGCCTGCCGCAGATTTCCCGGAGTCCCCGGTCCAGATAAGCTCCGGCCTGGCCTCGTACAAGAAACAGAGCACTGCAGCGGTGATAAGCCCTTCCACCAGTCCGATGACCAGATGGATCGGCTGCATGGCAGCCGCAAATACTGCAAACGGCAGCTCGGTAATGCCCGAAGCAAGAGTCTCTGCTGTCACGGAAAGTGCTCCCAGCTGTAAGGTAAGGATACATCCGATGACGGATGCATATGTAATCTTCTTTTTATCCGGTCCGTTTTTCATGATCCGCCTCCAGAGAAGCCCGGCTCCTATAAAACAGCCATAAAACGCCATGTTCCAAATGTTGCATCCAAGTGCGAGAAGTCCCCCGTCCGCAAAAAGAAGGCACTGGATCAGCAGTACCCCGATCATGGTCAGGAAACCTGCAAATGGTCCCAGTACTGCCGACACGAGCATGCCTCCGCACAGGTGGCCGGAAGAACCGGTGCCCGGAATCGTAAAATTGATCATCTGCCCTGCGAACACAAAGGCTCCCATAACCCCCATCAGCGGAACTTTTTTCGGGTCGTCCTCCTCCTGTACTTTTTTTACTGCCCATCCTGC
>Ga0137299_1178_pt1 | contig 3132 bp, 4 predicted proteins | sample RamsorwD2O_NANAD_FD_97185 | JGI IMG/M metagenome (GOLD analysis project Ga0137299, IMG submission 97185) | Mouse cecal microbial communities from Vienna, Austria - N-Acetylneuraminic acid amended with D2O_NANAD | ecosystem: Host-associated > Mammals > Digestive system > Large intestine > Cecum...
CATTGATGCTGATTCTCTAAAAGGATAGACCCATTTAGTGCGTTGAGAAGACAATCTAATTCAGAATCTTTAAGAGATAGGCCATTGTATATATCTGCTGCTTTCAAATATAGTTTTATATAACTGTCAAACTCGTAAAATTCATAATATAATCCACCTTGAGCAACTAAAAGTCTTGCTATTGTTAAAGAATCCTCGCTTTCATTAGCGATGTGAACTCCTTTAGTGAATGAATTCAAAGCATTGTCCCGATTTCCCTTATTTAAAAAGATGACTCCTTGATAGTAATATGTCCTGAGTTTTTCATCAGGAGTTCCCTTTTTGATGTAATAGTCTATGGCCGGCTGGAGTACATCAAAAGCCGTGGTGTCGATATAGTTCTTATCGAGGGCCATAGACATGAGGAGCGCATATCGGGCCTGTTCTTTTTTTGAACCAAGCTCCGATTTTTCAATTTCATTAAGAATGATCAAAGCTGAATCAGGATGAGCCTCCATTAGGTATTCTGCACGGTCAAGAGCCTCCTTCTGCTTGTGATTAGAGCAGGAAGCGGTGCAACAAGCTAACAATAGTAGCATAAGGAGATGACGTATCGATCTCATGATATCGGTGAAGTTACTATGTGGCGAATTTGTTGAATCAGGATTGGTGATTGACAAAGATAGCATTAATTATTGATATAAAAAAGTCAATCAAATCATTTAAAAGAGTAGCGGCATAGGGGGGAATTGCCGCACTGTCCTTATTAAAACTGATATGGAAAAATGGGGTTAAGAATGGGCGGGAAGCCTTTCGCTGCGCCTTCTATTCTTTAATCAGAGACTGGGGGCGTGTCGGATAAAGGCGCTACACTTTTCAAAAGTGTAGCAGAAAATTCATTGATAATATATCCCCGCCTGACATGATCTAATCTTTCTGTCAGGGCTTCATTATGTCGCGTATTGCGAGTGAGGCGAGGGTGATTCCGAAAATTGCGGTTATGTGCATCATCGCTCCGTTGGTTGCGACTTTATTATAGGTCATGGCCCCCGAACGGTCGGCCATTTCCTTTGCGTCGGGATGATTGGCAACAAGCTCGTCGGAGTAGACGCATTTGAATTTCTTAGCCGGAAAAAGTCCGCTTTTTTTTGAATTTCCGTCGTAGAGCGGCCGCGAGCGGACATCCCTTGACTTTCCAGAACTCAGCCACGGCTATGCGTGAGGGGTCGGTCTTCAGTGCCGCACCCATTGACGAGTAGAAGTGCAGCCTGCGGTCGCTCCCTGCTGTCTCTGCCATAGCTTTCGTTGCGTTGAGGATAAGCCGGGCCTTGTCTGAGAGAGAGTCTATGGCATCAATGACCACGTCGTAGTCCGTCAGGACATAATTGTCCTGCGTGGCTTCATTGTAGAAATCATGTATCGCCACGATTCGGGCATCGGGATTTATTTCAAGCAGCCTCTGTTTCATGGCCTCCACCTTGACTTCCCCGACGGTTTTTGTGGTAGCAGGAAGCTGGCGGTTTATGTTTGACATGGCAATGCGGTCGGCGTCAACGAGCGTCAGATTTGCGAAACCGCTTCTGACAAGAGTTTCTGCCGCCCAGCTGCCGACGCCTCCAATGCCGAATATGATAACCCTTGTCTGGCCAAACGATTCAAGATTCCGGCGGCCTGTGAGCAGGGCGGTACGGTTGAAGATTTCTTCGCGGTTCACTGATGGTGATAGTAAATGATTAGCAGATGTGGGTCAGCTCGATTCGCTGGCGGTGTCGCGCTTTTTTGCAAGCGACATTTTGAGGCGCGACCATACGGATGGCTCATCCATGCGCAGGTGGACGTTGACATCTGAATTGTGTTTGTTGAGGAAGATCATGGAGTTGCGCAACACTATGGCCAGACATGTCTCGAATTCGAGAATCTCATGAATGTGGCGCAGAGGGATAGCTGCAAACGGTGATCGCGGATCGACGCTACCTATATAAAGGTCGTTTTCGTCGATAACGATTCCATGATTTTCAAGCGCATGGGTGAAGAGAAGTCCGAGATTGAGTTCATCGGGCGAGGCAGGGGGACGCTTATACAGCTTATAGATTTTGTCGATGACTTGTTTTGTTACCATATCGTCTAAATATTCGTTAGCTTATGCCCTTAGTGGCAGGCAATCGGATTGTAGGGCGTTCACTGTGAGGTAGGAAAAAGTCTGTGATGAATTTTAGCTGCGCAAGTGAATGTCTGCACCTTTAAAACAACGATTTCGTGCCTTGTGTTTATGGAACGATTGTTAAAATTGAGAATTTATGGTATCTGATAATCGAATTCTTCCGGCTTTCAGTCGGTAAAGATTCTATTGATGTGGATATTGAGGGCTGTTACTATTGTCGGTTATTAAAAAGCGCAGGAGCATAATTAATTCCGGAAGTAATTAAAATTATGCCCCTGCGCGGGTATGGGACGAAGTTAATCGTAAGCTTACATCATGCGAGGAATCCGAGAAGGACACCGGCGGCCACGGCCGAACCGATCACACCTGCGACATTCGGGCCCATAGCGTGCATGAGCAGGTAGTTGCTGGGATCATATTCAAGACCGAGGTTATTGGAAATGCGGGCAGACATCGGGACGGCCGAAACGCCGGCATTGCCGATAAGCGGATTGATCTTCTTTGATTTCGGCAGGAAGAGGTTGAAGAGCTTCACGAAGAGAACACCGCTGGCCGATGCGATCACGAAGGCCATGAAACCGAGAAGGAAGATGCGGATGGTCTCGGAGGTGAGGAACTCGGAAGCCTGTGTCGATGCGCCGACTGTCATGCCGAGGAGGATGGTGACAATGTCGGTGAGGGCATTGCTTGCGGTCTTGGCAAGACGGTTGGTCACGCCGCACTCACGCAGCAGGTTGCCGAAGAAGAGCATGCCGAGCAGTGGCAGACCTGACGGAACGACGAAGCAGGTGAGAATCATACCGACGATCGGGAAGATGATTTTCTCGTTCTGCGACACGGCGCGGGCGGGCTTCATCTTGATGATTCGCTCGTTTTTGGTGGTGAGCAGACGCATCAGCGGTGGCTGGATCACAGGCACGAGAGCCATGTAAGAGTAAGCCGATACGGCAATCGCACCCATGAGGTTAGGCGCGAGTTTCGACGAAAGGAAG
>Ga0137299_1135_pt1 | contig 1822 bp, 3 predicted proteins | sample RamsorwD2O_NANAD_FD_97185 | JGI IMG/M metagenome (GOLD analysis project Ga0137299, IMG submission 97185) | Mouse cecal microbial communities from Vienna, Austria - N-Acetylneuraminic acid amended with D2O_NANAD | ecosystem: Host-associated > Mammals > Digestive system > Large intestine > Cecum...
CATTTGCAAATGGATATGCAAATGGGTATGCAAATGGGTATGCAAATGGGTATGCAAATGGGTATGCAAATGGGTATGCACTTTTAACAATTACGAAACGGGTTCGTTATAGCGTTCGGGGTGGAGAATAATAAAAAATATGGGGATTGCGATGGATTCGAGGGGGTATTTTTCAAAATCAGCTAAGCGTGAAGGAAGAGCATCAGAAATTAATCTCCCTGAATTTCATCTATTTAGCAATATTATTCCTTTTGGAATATAATGGGTGTGGTTAAAATCGGCCTAACCCATACTTACAAAGGCCAAAGAATTCAATCAGAACAAACGCATCATGCCAACAACGATGGCAAGATGATTGACTTCTCTTTTGGGAATTTTAAAATCCCCGTAATTCTTATTATCAGACGTGCAGAGAATATCGTCACCGGCATCATGAATACGTTTCAATACTACCCCATCCAAACAGTCTACAATATAAGGTCGGCCCCATTGTATGAATGATGATTGGCGGAGAATTTTGCAAGCAAGTTCATCACCGGAATGGAATTCAGGTTCCATTGAATCGCCTTTAACGATAATAGTAAAATCATAGGCGGGGAATCCGGGTACAATAGGAATCTGCTCGCATTGAGCCTCCGTGACAGATTGCGTGACCAGAGACAGAGATCCGGCAGCAGCCTCAAAAGGGATGCGAGGGCGTGTTTCATTTATTTTATGGCTGTCAGCTAAGTTTTTGATGTCATAACTTGTAGGTGAGTTACAAGAATTCAACATGGCCCCTTCTCCAGTAATAACCCATGCAATCGAAATACTCTCAATTGCGCATATTTTTTCTAATAATCCATACGAAGGTTTGCCTTGACGAGTGCCAACTACATTTTCAATCACTGTTGGAGCTACCCCAATTGCAGTAGCAAAGGCTCTTTTATTGCCTTTATATAGTTTTTCAATAATCTGTTCGATTCTATTATTAATAGTCATTGTTGAAATATTCTTATTTGCGAACATTATTTGCGAATAAAATTTGCAATATTCGCAAAAGCGTATTACCTTTGCAAAGTATTCCAGAAGGAATCGCACCAAAGATACAAAAATTAACCCTAATTGACAAAAATATGAGTAAAACTGAAAGATCTGTGATTGATGGTTCGGATCAGAAATTAGCCAAGAGGATGGCACGCGAGGCAATTCAACTTACACTGTTTGCCATTGATGGGCTTGAAGAAACTATGACTAATACAATAGACCTTCTTGAAACGGTATATCCTGAATCCGAAATGACGGGCGGAAAATATAGACCCGCAGAATACAGTGCCGCTGTAAATCTCCGAGGTAGACTCGTGCGAGCAAAAAAACATGTCAGCAAACTACTCGACAAATAATTCACGACAATGAAAAAATATATAGCAGTAACAGACAAGCAGCGCCAGCTGATAATAGATGCCTTCAAGATTACGCCCCGCATGGTACGTTATGCGCTCTCCTATGACAGCGACACAAACTTAGCCAAGCGCATCCGAAAACTCGCTCTTGAGGCCGGTGGCGTGAAGATGGTCACGGTAGAGGAGATTGAGTGCATATTCGACTCCAAAGGCAACATGACCCAGCTGATGCCAAACGGTGCTGTCATCGAGATCAGCAAGGAGACGGGTGATGCGAAGGTGTTCATGAAAGGGAAACTGAAGATCCATGTAGATGACATCCGCATCCGCGAGATCGGCGCACTTCAGAAAGCGGCCTCAGAGTTAAAGTGAAAATCAGGGGGGGGGTAAATTCATAGAGCCTCTCAAAATAAAGTAGAAGATGGAATATTATAACAGGA